>Ga0169931_10000735_pt1 | contig 54579 bp, 52 predicted proteins | sample Kivu_15m_20L_FD_129675 | JGI IMG/M metagenome (GOLD analysis project Ga0169931, IMG submission 129675) | Freshwater microbial communities from Lake Kivu, Western Province, Rwanda to study Microbial Dark Matter (Phase II) - Kivu_15m_20L... | ecosystem: Environmental > Aquatic > Freshwater > Lake...
GGTAAATCTTGCCCCCACTTCCCCAAAAAAAACATCATAATATCCGCTTAATCTATAGCCTGGCCGCCAGGAATAGGTGGGTTTGTCAATCCGATTTAAAAGAAAATCCGTTGTGGTAAAAACTGGTGTAGAGTGGGTGGCACAACCAAAATCATTTTGGTATGTTGTCCAGTAGAGAAATTCTCCCTCAATTTCAATATTTGTATGACTATTTTCAGCACATAAAATGGGAAAAAAAGAAAAAAGAAAAAGAGAAATACCTAGAGTAGAATTTTTTTTCATGGTAGGCCCTAACCTCAACAAAATGGCACCTGCTATTCTAACCTCATATGACCTAGTTTATTTTTAAAATTCCAGAGATTACCGAACATCTTCAAAAAAATAGGGGGGTTATTTTCCCTTTTATAGATTTATTGTAGTATTTTTTCTAATCACCTTTAGTTAGTTTTGCTATTTCACGGCTAAGGGGGGTTGATTATAGTTTGTCCCTCGAGACTACCAAATGTAAGGGTAATATAGGGGTCTTCTGTCGTGTCAAATGTGGTTGTGCCGACAAATCCTAAAAGGTCATCGTTTTTGGACGCATAAATTTGGGGTTGATTGGTAGAAAAAGCCTGATGGAGTGCTTTTGCGTATAGGTCATAGAAGGGTCCCGACTGAGAGGGGAATGTCGTCTGTAAAAAAGTATTTGTGTAGAAATTGGCTTGGTTTGCCTGAAAAAAAGCGGTATTGAGCGTCTGACTTGCACCATTAACCGGAAGAAGTCCGCTACTAAACGCTGCAGTGAGGTTATCTACCAATTCTTTTTGTACATCTGAAATTGCCCCAAACGCACTGTAATCACCCGAAAAAAATCCAATGGAGTCAGTGGGAAGATTAAGTGAAGAAGATAAAGTGACTGTACCAGAGGTGTATTGGAAATCAAAACTGTAGGGATTGCTAGTCGCTGTTGAGCCAGACATGGTGATATTATAAGGGGGTGCGACACCTGAGCAATCGATAAAAAGTTTATTCGAACCATTAGATTGATAAAATGTTTTCCACACTTTATCCGTCCAATCAAAAGGTTCTATGAAATGAGAAGGAACAGATAAGTAAGTTTTGGGAAAAATTGGAGCTGAAGTTCTCATTGCTAGTTGTGTTGACGAAAGTCTTAAGTTGACTGTCGTACTTCCAGAAGTAGAATTAATAAATAATTCTTTCCAAAGCTTAGAATTTGTTTGATCATATGCAGAGTTTAAAATTCCTTCAAAAGCGGTAAAACAAGAGGATCTGCTCTGCCAAAAGCCACAGTTTTGATTGGCACTATTCGATGTAGGTTTTGCAAGGAGGAGCTCCAAGTACATAGGGAGACCAAAAAAATCTATCGCACTTACAGAAAATTGACTGTTCTGTCCTGAGGGTAAAAAAGCACAAAGAGCCTTATCAAATAGAAGTTTATAGTATTGTTTATTTGTATTTAGTGGTTCAATTTTTTTGAAATCATATCCACCAGTTGATTCGACATCCAGCTGAACAGCCCATGTTGGGGCGTTTCCATTAAGTGCACCAATCGAAAAATAGATTTCTCCGGAGTCAAGATAGGGTAAGTAGAGATAAGGATTTCCGTTTAGTTTGGGAAGGTCCTTTATTTTGAAAGCATAAGTTGAGGAATTGCTTGATGCTGTCGTGTTGATTCTTGTCCCTTTGCCGTTGGTTAGGTCTATCTGTACAAAACAGGCTTGTGTAGGAGTTAGACCTGACGCGACAGGAACTTTACCTGTAATTACCGCCCAAGTATCAAATTGAGCCGAATTGGGATCCACAAAAGTAATCGGTAGATAATCGGTTATAGGTGGAGGGGGATAAGGTAGAGGTGCGGGTGCTGGTGGAGAAGGGGGGGCTGGAGGAGGAGGTGCCGGTGGAGGTGGAGCTGTACACCCTGAATCGCAACTGTTTAAACTTTGGCATAAGGTGAGTGGGAAAGGAGAGTTAATCGGGAATTGCAAAACGTAGGTTCGATTGTAAGCAATCGGGTTGGGTTTTGCAGGGGAGCTGTACCCAAAAGCATTGATTAAGGAGGGGATATCATTAAAGTCCCAGACTATAAAAACCGTCTTGCCACTATAGAGTTCATTCGATAAAACCTCATCTGCTAAATCTGCCGGGGATCCGCTATCATATCCTAGATGGAGAGGGACACGAAACGCTCTTGAGGAGGGGATGAGAGACTGAATGACGTTCGGCCCAGGACTGTCTGCTGTTTGGCGGGCACCAAACAGGGCAACTGGGGGTCCATAAATGTTTAGAGGTGAGGTGGAGGTTAGATAGCCGGGAAAATAATTTGCACGAGCTATACCGCTACAGTTGCCTACACTAGTAAGATAGCCATTAGCATCTGATTCTGCGTAACTAACAATGACTACTTGTTGCGGATCTGCAAAACAAGGCATAAAAAGAACTAAAAGAGATAATGCACCAGCAAATCGAGACGAAAAACTTTTAGCAATCATAAGTCAAACAAACTCTTTAAACACGTTGAAATGTATACCAGAGCTTTTTTGTCTTTTCAAGATCTTTATACTACTAGAGAAAAGTTTTTTGACGTATCCATTTGGTAGCAATCCATTTTTCCCCCTCTATAACGGGCGCGCCCCCGTGAAGTGTTTCGTAGAACACCTGACCATTTTCATCGAGGTTGTAGAAAACAAGTAAGGCGCCTTTTTTCGGGGTGATAGTTACCCCTAAGAGGGGAAAGATGGTCTCCCCGCCAAGTAGGGGTTCTTTTAGATACAAAATGCACGTAGCTAACCGTTGCCCTCCCCGTTTGAGGGTCTCGATACCACCTACTGTTTGCGGATCGAAAAAATCGTAATGGGGGCGGTACTCCTGAGAACGTTTATAGCGTAATACTTGGAGCCATTCGCCATTTTTTTGTGGAAGACAGGTAAGTTGAGCGATTTTTTTTTCGAGATAATCGATTTTTTTATCTTGCAGCATCGGGTGAAAATACATATCGCTACTTGTGCGACCAGAATCGGTCACTCCGTGTGATTTTCCTGTTATATCCACAACTCTAGATTGTTTGAGATGAGGTAGAGCTAAACGAATAAGATGATCACAAAGGGTGCCGTCAACAAAATTTTCCACTACATAAATTTCGGGGGATCTGCAAAAAATTTTGAGGTTGTCTACCTCAGTCGGTATTCTGGATTTTATAGACCCTGCACAAGGCGAAAAAAGGAAAAATAGGAAAAAAAACTTATACATAAAACCACTTTGATTCATAGATCTCTTTTTAACAAAGGGGAAAAAGAGATCTATTTGGGCAGTTTCTTACGGATGCGCCGTCTCAAGTTCCACAATTTTTGGTTGAGACGAGTGTTTTAGAGCCTGCGAATCTATCGCAAGATCGATCGTTTCCAAATTTTGGCTTGAAATAAAACCGGGCATTTCACGAATAGAAATGGTCTTTAAACTTTGCAAGAGTTTATCCGAATTGGGCAACATCATTTGCATAGAAAAAAGAGCATGGGTAATTTCCTGGTAAAGGTCCTCGCGGAAGAGCAGGAAGAGGCGGAAGGCCTCATGCTTAAACTCCAAGAGAGGATCTTTTTGAGCAATCGTCAATAGACCCACTTCGGTACGCAAATGGTCGATAGAGAGTAGGTGCTGTTGCCATAGATGATCGATGTTGCGTATAAAAACATTCCGCAGCACACCTTGTAAAACCGAGCGGGGCTCCACCTGTTTACCGGCAGCTGTTTGAATCATGGCAATCATTTTTGCCTCATGGTCAAGCTTTTTTACGTACATATCGACCGCTTTTTTCACAAAAAGAGCCTCCAGCTCTTGAGTCGATTCGTAGCGAGCCTCGATCTCCTCATCAGTAAAACGGATCGGCATGTGGGCGAAAACGCTCTCTTGAAATTTACGCATCTTCTCTGCATCGATCCGCGGAGTCTCTTTGAACTCTTTCTCAATCAAAATCGAACAGACACCTTCAAGAACTCTTTTTCCAATAGAAAAAGGGTTGGGATTTTTTAAGATGTCATTGCGGAATGCATAGACCTCTTGACGCTGTAAATTCATCACATCGTCATACTCTAAAGTGTGTTTACGGATCGCGTAGTTTCTCTGCTCCACCCTTTTTTGAGCCGTCTCGATTGAGCGGTTGATAAGCCCGCCGGTGATAGCCTCACCTTCAGGAGGGCGAAAGCGAACCAAAAACTGACTCAATTTCGGGGAGGTGAATAGACGCATCAGAGGATCTTCAAAAGAGACGTAGAACTTTGAGCTCCCCTTGTCCCCTTGGCGACCTGACCTCCCACGAAGCTGCCGATCGATACGACGAGATTGGTGGCGCGTCGTTCCCACCACATGAAGCCCCCCCAAAGATTCCACCTCTTTGGTAAGCTTAATATCGGTTCCTCGGCCTGCCATATTTGTGGAGACGGTGATGGCCCCTTTCTGTCCGGCCATGGCAATAATCTCCGCCTCTTTTTCGGGCTGTTTTGCATTCAACACGTGATGGGGCAGACTAGCTTGTTGTAAGATTCTGGAAAATTTTTCCGATGCCTCGACGGTCTCAGTCCCAACAAGAACGGGTCTTCCCATTTTATGTTTCTCTTGAATATCCTTCAGGATAGCCTGGAATTTTTCCCTCTCGGTCATGTAAATTTCGTCATCAGCATCGGCTCTTTGGTTAGGCCGATTAGTGGGGATTTGCAAAACTTCGAGGTTGTAAATCTGCTTGAATTCGGTCGCTTCGGTCATCGCCGTACCTGTCATCCCGGCAAGTCGCTCATACATCCTGAAGTAGTTTTGCAATGTGATTGTTGCGTAGGTCTGTGTTTCCCTTTGGATGGGGAGATTCTCCTTAGCTTCGATCGCCTGATGCAAGCCATCAGAAAAACGGCGGCCCGGCTGAGGACGGCCAGTGTTTTCATCGATGATGATGATCTTTTTTTCCTGAACAATATAATCCACATCCTTTTCCATCGTCAAATGGGCGCGGAAAAGCTGACGCAAGTTATGGGCGCGCTCTTTTTTCAAAGAGTCCTCTTCACGCACTTTCACCCGCTCCTTCATTTTCTCCTCTTCTGAAAGAGGCATCTCATCGATATTTTGGAAAACCTCCGTGAGGTCAACCAGGGTAAAGTCTTCGGCTCCCCCTTTCCAGGCGTGAATCCCTTTATCGGTCAACTCGAAATCGTTCGATCTCTCATCGATAATGAGGTAGAGATCGGTTAGAAGCTCAATTTTTTCCTCTTTATTGACTTCGGCATGCAAATAGGTTTCCAGATTTTCTAGGTCGGCACGGATATCAGGAAGCTCTTTTGCCTGGCATAAAATTTTATTGGTAGGAACCCCTTTAGAGACCTTCCAAAGGAGACGGATCGCCTCATTTTTCAGTTTCGTTTGCTCTTTTGTAAGCTTAGGCTGCTCTTCTAAATCTTTGAAAAGACCCATTTTGTCTAAAATGGTTCTAGCCTGCTCGGCCAAGGTGTTGCAGTACCTTTTTTGCAGCGCTACGAGGTCGTTGACATCCTCTTTTAATTCATCGTACATCTGACGCGTCTCTCCAGCTGGACCAGAGATGATGAGTGGGGTCCTCGCCTCGTCGATAAGGATCGAATCGACCTCGTCGATGATGGCAAAATAGTGTTTGCGCTGGCACTGCTCCTCTACATCTTGGGCCATAGAGTTGTCTCTGAGATAATCAAATCCGAATTCAGAAGCGGTACCATAAATGATATCGGCGTTGTACGTATCTTGTTTTTCCATAGGAGAGGTTTCGTTTGTCAATGCGCGAACATCTAATCCAAGCCATCTAAAGATGACGCCAATCCATTGACAGTCCCTTTTAGCCAGATAGTCGTTTACGGTTACAACGTGCACACCCTTCCCCGTAAGGCCATGCAAGTAAGCAGGCATGGAGGCGGTGAGCGTTTTTCCTTCCCCTGTTTGCATTTCGCAAATTGTTTGATGGTGCATTGCAATCGCCCCCACAAGCTGCACATCGTAGGGGATCATATCCCATTTTTGATCGTATCCTGATACATGAACATCGGTCCCTACAAGACGGCGGCAGACGTTTTTCACAACGGCGTAAGCCTCAACCATAAGATCATCGGTTGTCTCGCCCTTTTCTAAACGGGCTTTAAACTCGGCTGTTTTAGAGCGGATCGCCTCATCGGAAAGAGGTTGGAGTTTCTCTTCTTCTTTATTGATCTTTTGAACAATTTTGAAGTACTTGCGGACCATGCGAGTCTGCTGTGTGCCAAATATCCGTTTTAAAAGGTCGAAAATCATGAAAAAACCCTAATTCTTGATCCTTGAGCATAAACGATGTGAAAGATATAATCAATTTTTATGACATCGATTAAACTACTCGACAGAGAATCCAAACAGATACTTGAAGAAGAGCCCCCCGCAAAAAATGCATTGGTGTGGCTATATAAAGACAATCTAATTAGCAAAATCGCCCGATTTTTGTTAGCCCATGTCCCGTTTTTGGGCTGGGCCTATGCGCAATTTCAAAAAAGCGCTTACAGCAAAAAATCTATTGACCCTTTTATAGAAAAATACAAGGTCAAAAGAGACGAATTTCTTGCAAGCGAGTTCCCGACCTTCTCAGACTTTTTTGAAAGGAGGCTTAAATCTTGCGCGCGCCCTATCCATCTTGATGAAAAAAAGTTGATCAGCCCAGCGGACGGCAGAGTGAAGGTGATTCAAGAGAAAACGTTTGATGTAAAGGGGAAAAATTTTTCGCTAGAAAGGCTTGTTAAGGACAAAAATATCGCAAAAAAATTTGAGAATGGAAAAATTTTAACGGTCCGTTTGGCTCCACAAGATTACCATAGATTACATGCCCCCATGGATGGGAAAATTCTATCGGTTAAAAAAATGAACGGTCCTTTGTTTTCGGTTTCTCCTATAGCGCTGAAACAGAATTTATCGATTTTGCACGAGAATAAAAGAGTACTTTTAGAATTTGAAACCTACGCGATGGTATTAGTCGGAGCGACATTTGTAGGTACAATTCACCTCAAAGTAAAAGAGGGGGATGAGGTGAAAAAGGGGGACGAGTTAGGGCATTTTTCTTTTGGCGGATCGATGTGCGTTCTTCTTTTAAAAGAGGGGGTCGTTGTGGAGGAGGATCTCGATTTTCCTGAAGGGGAGGTTTTGATTAAAATGGGGCAGCCGATCGCCTCAATCTAGGGGCTTTTTGGTTGAGATTAGGCTGGAGCAAAAAGGGCATTTTTGCGGGTCATGTGGGGAGGCTTTGCAAAATTCTCTTCCGGCAAAAATGATTTGAAGATGCACCTTGGACCAAGAGCTCTTCAAAAAAAGTTTTTTTAAATCCTCTTCTACCCGAAGAGGATTTTTGGATTTGGAGAGTCCCCAACGGTTTGCGAGTCGCAGGATGTGTGTGTCTATGGGAAAAGCATCCTGATGAAAGGCTTGAGCTAAAACGCAAAGAGCCGTTTTTCTCCCCACTCCGGGGAGTTGCATAAGCTCTTCGAGTCTAGGGGGAATTTTACCCTGAAAATGTTCCAACAGCATTTTTGATAAGGCATAGAGGTTTTTCGCTTTTTGGGGAGCAAGTCCTATAGGGCGAATGATTTTTTGGATTTCCTCTATTCCTAAACTAACCATTTTTTCGGGCGAATCGGCCTTTTCAAAAAGTTCAGGAGTGATCTCATTAACTTTTTTATCGGTGCTCTGTTGGGATAACAAAACTGCGACTAAGAGGGTATAGGGGCATCGGTGTTTGAGCGGGATATCCACACTCGGGTAGTAGTTGTTAAGCAGAGCAAAAATACGCGAGGCTTTTTCAGATTTTCTCATGAGAGCTATTTCCCAACGCAAAAGCGGCTGAAGATCTGGTTAAGGACCTCTTCTGTAACATTTCGTCCGATGATGAGCGATAAAGAGTGGATTGCCGATTTGAGATCCATGACTAAAAGTTCGCCACCTATTCCCTCTTTAAGCCCCATTTCGACAGTTTTTAAAAAGTCGATCGCTTGCTGGATCGCTTTGAAGTGTCGCTCTTGAACTAAAATGACCTCTTCTTTTGAGAGCTGCCCGTTTTGCTTTTCCAACCATTCGACTAAGAGCTCTTTTAAAGTATCTAAACCGGTGAGGTGCTTTGCAGATATCAGGACTCCTTGAGGGTTCACTCGTGGGGGGAGGAGATCCGCCTTATTGGTGACTACTATCGTCTTTTGCGCATCCATCTCTTTTAAAAGTGCGCTTTCGGACTCGGTCCTGGGGCGCGAGCCGTCGAGAAGGAAGAGGACTAAATCACTTTTATCTATCGCTTCAAGGGAGCGGCGGATCCCCTCTTTCTCAATCGTCTCGTCGGTATCTCTAATCCCGGCGGTGTCGATCAGAGTGAAATGGTGACCAAAAAGATGGATCTCCCCCTCGATAAGATCACGCGTTGTCCCGGCTATCGGGGTAACAATAGCCCGCTCTTTTTCCATCAGCGCATTCAAAAGAGAGGATTTCCCTACGTTGGGTGCCCCAATCAGACAAAGTTTAGTGGAGGTATTTAGCTTGCTGCCACAAAAAAAGGTGTTTTCCAGCTTTTTTAGAGAAAAAATGATCCCCTGGAGTTTTTCCAGAAATTCCTCAGTTGTCAAAAATTCAAGCCCCTCTTCAGGATAATCAACCCAGGCTTCCAAAATTGCAGCCAAAAAGAAGAGCTCCTCTTGGAAGAAAAGAATTTTTTGGGATAAGTGCCCCTCAAGCTGGTTTTTTGCTGCCTTTAGGGCGGCTGTATTTTTGGCGTGGATCAGCATCTGTATTGATTCGGCTTTAGCAAGGTCGATTTTGCCGTTCATGAAGGCCCTTAAAGTGAACTCTCCAGGAAGGGCTAGGTTAGCACCCGAATCCAGGGCCGATTGAAGAATTTTCTTACAAACAAGCTGCCCCCCGTGGCACTGGATTTCTACCACATCTTCGCCGGTAAAGGAGCGGGGTGTGCACATCTTAAAGACTAGTACCTCGTCAAGGATCTCCTTAGAAGGGGTTAAAGCTTTGGTAAAATAGACCTTGTGGCTCTCTTTTTGTAAAAGGTCGGTCTGTACAATTTTATTGGCAATTCCAACAGCCTCGGGACCGCTAATGCGGATAATCCCCACCCCGCCATCACCAGGAGGAGTAGCGATCGCTGCAATAGTCTTTTTTTCGCTCATAAGGCGATAATATTAGCAGGTTTTTGTCTGCAGAGCAACTTTCAATAACTCTTGTAGGTCGGTTTTTTCCAAGACACTCTCTTGCGCCTTGAGAATTTTTTTTCTTGCTTCAACGGCCGAGTAACCAATGTTCACTAGAGCTTGCACGCCATCTTCAAGTAAAGAATTTTCTTGAGAGTAGGGGTCAAGTTTACCATTGAGCTCGACAATAATTCTCTCCGCCGATTTTTTCCCGATTCCTGGAACTTTGATGAGAGTCTGCACCTCTTTGAGCTCTATTGCCCGTTTCAAGACCTCTTTTGAAAGGTGGCCTAAAAGGGATAGGGTGGTTTTGGGGCCAATATGGGGGTGAAGAGTTTCAAAAAGTTTTTTCTCCTCTTTTTCCAGGAAACCAAAAAGGCGATTGGAATCCTCACGAACGATCTGCGAGGTATACAATAAAACGGTTTCGCCCAAACGATGACAGATTTTGTCGAACGTTGTTAACGGGATCCAAATGCCGTAACCTACCCCGTACGCAAAAAGGGTTGCTTTTTGCCCATTGAGATCGATCAATTTACCCTCGATACACTCTATCATAAGATCCCCATTTTTGATCGGTTGAGATGGCAATAGGCTAACGCAATCGCATCGGTTGTGTCAAACGGGGTTTCAAAAGGGCGCTGAAATAAGAGCCTGCACATTTTTTGCACCTCCTCTTTTGTGGCGTTCCCTTTTCCTGTGATCCCTCTTTTAGCCTCTTGGGGCGAATATTCGAAAGCTTCTACATTTTTTTGGTCTGCAGCGGCAAGAATTACCCCTTTAGCCATAGAAATAGCCATCGTCGACTTCGGATTCAAACCGACAAACTGCGATTCGATAGCGATTTGATCGGGGGAAAATTTCTCAAGAATCTTTGAGGCTTCCCAAAACAGTTCCCCAAGCCGTTTTTGTAGCGAAACTTTTGCGCTTAAAGAGATGCATCCCGCTTCAATCAGGTGGATTTTCCCCTGCACTTGCGCTAAAAGCGCCCAACCGGTTTTTTCGGTTCCCGGGTCAAAACCTAAAATGATTTTCTTCATAAAAATAGTAGTTACCATCAATACTATAGGGGAAAAATCCTCCGAAGAGCAAGCTGCATCTGGTAATGGGGGTCTACAGAAAAAAAATTAAAAAATATTCTCACACTGTGTTAAGGGAGCATTTCTAGCTCTTTATGCAAAATTAAAATTTTACTTATATAGATTGAACCACTATACTGGAAAAAATAGTTACGGAGGTTTAACTATGAGTACAAAAACCGGAGGCTCTACAGAGAATGTAGGGGGTTCCTTTTTCGATTTTTGCAGCAGCGCCAGGAAGATTCCTGAGGAGAGCGAAAAGGGATTTTTTGATAGCATCACCGAATTTTTTGGGATGGGCTGCACTTCAAGAAGGGGTATGGGATCTCTTTTTTCCAGAGATCGTATTATTCAAGAAGAAGGCGAAAAGCTGATGAAAAATCTTTTCAAGGCTTTAACCGAAAAGGGGACGTTAAGAATAGATCCGGCAGAATACGAGCGTAAAGTGCGCTCAGAGCTTGCAAAAAGGACAAACGGCGTTATTTGCAAGGAGTGTTTTGTCTTCAAAGAGTGCAATAAAACAGAGTTTAGGCAAATCGATCAGAGAATTGACCCTGCAAATCCCATAACCGCTTTCACCCTTTTTGAGGGGATTAACGGTAGGGATGTCGCCGATTTTCTACAATCGCGCTGCCAAGTGGTTATCAGAGCTCTAGTCGCTCAGGGGCTTTCCCCTAGGGAGGTTCTATTACGGACATTTCATGAATTGGAGGCTAACGTTTTATCTAACCGCAACTTTGCACACCAGGGAGCGGGTGGAATCGTATGTCTTATAGATCATGCCAATGCGGTTTTGTATACGGCGACTCTCGGGAACCCTAGGGCGTACTTGATTCGTAACCAGACAAAAGGGGGTGGAATTCCACTCAGCAATATCAGAAATTTTTCGTCAAAAAAAGATATCCAACGCCTAGATAAAGCCCTGAAGGCTGTACACGAGCAAAGGGGGAGTTGTTATCTCCCTTATTCTGGTGAATACAGGTGGCCAAATACAAAGGAGGGGGTCTCCCAGTCGAGGGCTTTGGGTCTTTTGTCGTTTAATAGCTACCGTGGTCTGGATAGACCTTTATGGCCTATCAGCGCAAAACCTAAAATTACCTGTTATCCCTTACAAGGAAAAGAGACGCTTGTTATGGGCACCAAACCCTTCTTTGAGAGCTACCCTATCGAGCTTTTTGAAGAGGCGATCGAAAGCGATCCCAAATCGTCTTTGCAACACGTGATTGTTAAAGCGATGCCGATGGGGAGAGAGATCAAAGAGTTCTCAGGAGTTGTATTGGTCAGCTTTCAAGAGAAAAGGGGGTAAAGTAGAGATGCTTTTTGTAAGTAAATAGGGCTTTAGTCGCTGGTTTTGTCCAAAAAAACGGACAAAAAAAGCGACTAAAGTCTTTTTTTATTGGAGTTGAAACTCTTTTTCTGAAGATTCTTGAGATGTTTTCACTGTCCCCAGATAATCGGGCATTTTCAACCCTGCCATCCCTGCAACATCGTGGAGAGGGGGGAGGGATTTCACAAATTGGCTTAAAAAGTTAGAGGTTGTCGATTTTTGATTGTCCCCCTGGTTTCCCGAGTCCCAAACGGTGATTTTATCAATTTTGATGTTTTTAATTGCCTCAGTTTGCAAAGAAACCATCGTTTCGAGTTTTTCCATCAATAACATTGTAGAAGCGCTCTGGGCATCTTGATTACAGGCATCTATAAGCTGTTTGTACCCGCGGGCCTTTGCGTCGAGAATCTTTTGGATTCCTAAGGCTTCCGCCTCTTTAATCAGGAGAATCGCCTCCGCCTCCCCTTTAGCGACTAGAATCTTACTTTGAGCCTCAGCTTGGGCCTCGATTTCAATTTTCCGTTTCTGAATTTCTTGTGGAACGATCTGTTCAGCCTCAAGCCTATGTGTATTTGCAAGCGACTTGGCTTTTTGGATCTCGGCTTCGGCTTGCTCTAGAGCGGTCTGACTTCTGCGTTTTGCCTCAGCCTCTTTTTCTGCAAGCATAGCGTTTGTTGCGGCGATCTCTGCAGCGGACTCATTTTCTCCCCGTACGGCATCGGCGTTGTAACTGGCGACAAGAATTCTACAATCTCTTTCTTGAGAAGCTTTACCCACCTCACCCTGCTTTTCTTGTTCCGCAACATCGACTTTTGCCTGGTTGACCGCTGTGGAAGAGGCTTTTTTTCCGATGCTGTCGATGTACTCCGATTCATCCGTGATGTCGGTAATGTTGACATTAAGAAGAGTTAATCCGATCTTATGGAGCTCCTCCTCGATATTATCTTTAATTGCTTCCAAAAACCGTTCCCGGTCTTGGTTGATCTCTTCAATACGCAAAGAGGCTATCGTTAAACGGAGTTGACCGGTGATGATTTCGGTAGCCATCATCTCTATGCTGCGTGCGTCCAGGTCTAATAGACGAATAGCAGCGTTTTGCATGATTTCGGGATTTACTCCCAAAGCCACTGTAAAAGTGCTGGGGATGTTCACACGGATATTTTGTTGAGATAACGCCCCTTTTAACGAGATATGGATTGTTTTAGGAGTTAAATCCAAGAAAGCATATCCCTGAATGAGCGGCCAAACAATACGGCCACCGCCGTGGTGGCACTGGATGGTTTTTCCAAAACCCACTCGGCCATAAATAACTAAAATTTTATTGGAGGGGCAGCGTTGGTAGAGCCGGATCGATAAGATTAAAAAAAGACCTAAAGCGCTAAAAAGGGCAAGGAGAATGGTTTCCATGAGACCTCCTAATTTAAAAAAAGTTTAGGATACAAAGATTTCACCAAAGAGTTGCTTTTAGTGAGTTATGTTATAAAATATTCCTTTTTTATGTTAATGCGTCAATCGAATTCTACTCTTACAGGAGCAGAGGATTTAAAAAAATGATTCCCAAAAAGATTGATGGCAAGACCACTCAATACAAAGATTGTAGCGACCAATTTCCAAGGGGGCAAAGACTCTTCCAAAAACAAAGTTCCCCCAATCAGGGCAAATATGGGTGTAAGAAGGGTAAATGGGGTAACAGCTTTAAGCGGATTGTTTGCAACAAGCCAGCTCCACGCTCCGTAGGCTACGATAGTAGAGAGATAGGTGATGTATCCTACCCCAATCCAAAAATCGAGCTCGAGATCAAAAAGAGTGTGTAAAAGAGTATCGGGACCATCAATAAGTAGGCATAGTACCAGTAGCAGGGGCCAAGCGATAAAGCTGCCCCAGGTAACTAGAGAAACGCTGTTAACATTTCCCATTTTTTTGGTGATTAAGTTCCCCAGGCTTGCACAAGCGGCGGTTCCGATGATCGGCAAAAGCCCTTTAATCGAAATCGAGCTGTCCAGATGGGCTATGACAATCCCAATTCCGAAAAAAGAGATCAAACAACCAAGAATATTCCAAAGCCGAATTTTTTCCTGAAAAACAAAAATACCGATAAAAAGGCTAAAGAAAACCTGAATTTGCAATAAAAGGGAGGCAAGACCCGCCGGCATCCCTAAATATAGACCCAAAAAAAGGAGTCCAAATTGGATGACAAACATGACAATTCCGTAGAGGCTAAGCAGCCAAAACGGGGTTTTGGGTCTTTTTACAAAAAAAATAAAGGGGATACTTGAGAGAAAAAAACGCAAAACACATAAAGACAGCGGTTTTGTCTCGACAAGGCAGTATTTGATTACAACAAAGTTTAATCCCCAAATTGCTGTAATCATTAGAGAAATAAAAAGGCTTAAAAAGGGCATACTTGCTTTTTAGCTCCTCTTGAGTTTTAAGAATATACCCCTTTTTGGAGTTGTTTGGCGAGAAAAGAGGAGAATTTTCGGGTAAATCCTCCCTCTAAACATCCCTAGAAACTGTTCTTGAAAAAGGGGTTTTCTATAGAGCTCTTATTTTTGATGAAAAACCCTTTTTGTTTAAAACCGAGCAGTTGCTAGACTTTTGAAATAATCCTAAGAAAAAGTTTTTCATGAAAAAATATGGTGTGGTGATTTTGGCTGCTGGTGACGCAACCCGCCTTCAAATGGATATCCCTAAAGGTCTTATCGAGATACATAATTCCTCTCTTTTAAAGAGAATTTTAGAAAAATGTCCCAAAAATGTAGCTATCATGACCTCTAAAAAAAATCACAAAAAGATTGAAGAGCACGTCCTTTCTTTACAGTTAGAGGGGAAAGAGATCACTTTTTTTTCCCAGAAGTCGGCACTTATTGAAGGGCTTGATAAGGAGAGCCCTATAGGTAATGGGGATCTTTTCAGGGCCTTTTATGCGAGCTCTTCCTACCAAAATTTTTTAAACAATCAAGTAGAACGGGTAGTTGTTTGTCCAGTGGATAATCCGCTCTGCCAACCCGATTTCCCCTATCTGCAAGGGAGTGCCGAGCTGATTGTGCTTGGGGTAAAAAAAAGATCGGCTAGCGAATCGGTGGGGACTGTGATCCTTGGGGATAAGTTGAGCGTGAAAGAGTACACTGAAGAAAAAAGTGGGCTAGGGCTTGCCTATACCGGAATTTTTTCTGCAACAATCGATTTTTTCAAACGGGCCGCTCATATGGATAGCATGGTAAAGAGCCAACTGATTGAAAAAATCCACGAGGGGAAAAAAGTTGTTAAACAAGAGAAGTTTGTATTTGACTTTTTCCCCTTAGCAAAAAGTTATGAGGTGGTGGAAGTGCACCGCCAATCCCATTTTTGCCCGATCAAAAGGGCTTTTGGGGAGGACAGTTTAGAAGAGGCTTTGAGGATCCTACAATGAAAATGAAGCGAGTGACAATTTTAGGAAGCGGAGCCTGGGCATTTGCTTTATCACAGGCTCTTAAAAATGTAGAAGTGCGGATGTATTCTATCGAAAAAGAGGTAGTGAATTCGATTCAAAGTCATAAAAAACACCCCAGATTCCCGATCGTTTCGATGAAAAACCCTTTGGAAATGCACGAGAATCTTAAGGAGGCGATCGAAAATGCGGATCTTTTGATCGAGTCGGTGACATCACAAGGGTTCAAACCGGTGATGCAGGCTCTTAAAGACTTGGGCTGTAAAGTGCCAATCCTGATCACGTCGAAAGGGATTGATCACAAGGGGCACACCCTTTACGAAATCGCAAAAGAGATCGGTCTAGAAAATTTGGCCGTTTTAAGCGGAGCGACTTTTGCAGATGAGGTCTTAGCGCGATTGACAACATGCGCCACTATCGCCTCTCAAGATACCTGGTTAAGAAGAGCGGTATCTCAGGTTTTTGATGAGGATTTTTTCCACACCGAAGAGTCTGATGAGCCGGTCGCATGCATGTTGAGCGGTGCTATGAAAAATATCTATGCGATTTTATGTGGGCTAGTGGAGGGGCTGGGGTACGGGAAAAATGCCAGAGCCGCACTGATTACCAAAGGGTTTCAGGAGATGAAAAAGCTTTTACGCTACAAAGGGATTGATGAAACCTGCCTGGAAAATTTTTCTGGGTTAGCCGATCTTATATTGACCTGTACCTCTGAAAAAAGTCGTAATTTTCAATGTGGGTTGAATATAGCTCACGGTATGGCTCCTGAAGAGGCAAGGGGGAGTGTAGGGATGGTAGTGGAAGGGGCATTTGCCGCTCAAGCTATCCACAGCGTGATTCAACTCCCGATTGCCCAAATCGTTTACAAGATTTTATTTGAAGGTTATGGTGCGGATCAAGAAGTGCGGAAAATATTTTGAACCCCTACGAAATCCCTTATCATAAAGTGGTCTCCTCAGAAGAGGAGAGGCGTATCGAAGAGCTAGCTTTAGCAAACGGGCATGAAGCTCGGCTCATGAATCAAAAAGCTGGAGAACAGGTTGCTTTTGCTGTGGATCGCTATGCCAAAAAGCACCGGCACCCTCCTATAGTCCATTGCCTGATCGGAAAAGGGAATAATGGAAAAGACGGAATTGCAGCGATGCAAACACTGAAGAAGTTGGGTTATGAAACCTTTGAGGGGTTAAGTCACCTTAAGCGTGGCGGAATCCTTTTGGATGCGCTGTACGGTATCGGTTTTCACGGGGAGATTTTGGGTGATGAAGCCCAGCAGGTATTAATCGCAAATGGGAGCGGTTTGCCGATACTTTCGGTAGATATCCCTTCAGGAGTCTATGCCAACACAGGCTATGTGAGTGTTTTCCACATACAAGCCACTCATTGCATAGCGATAGGGACTTACAAGCTGGGCCACATGGTAGGAGCAGGGTATCAGTCCTATAAAACGATCGAGTTGGTCGATTTTGGGCTGGGAAAAGGCTACATGGAAAAGATGGAGGAGCTTTGTAGGGTTGTCAACCTCTCAGCTCTTGTTGAGCCCGAAATGCCAAAGGTCGTCCATAAATATGACAGAGGCTATGTTGGTGTCATCGCAGGCTCTATCGGAATGGAGGGGGCAGCCTACATGTGCGCCAAAGCGGCACATAGAGCCGGGGCGGGGATGGTGCGGCTTTTTTGCGATGATGATTTTCAACTCCCCATCGTGGAGGCCGTTTTTTCTAAGCAAACTATAGAAGATTTTCGCCTATGGGCACCAAAGCTGGATGCGATCGTGATTGGGCCGGGACTCAGTGAGGAAAAAAAAGAGTTTGTAAATGAGGTGTTTGATTACCTTTGTGATCACCCAAAGCCCCTGATTGTAGATGCCGCAGCGATCGGCATTTATGTCCACCGTCTGAAAAAGCCGTTCGCAATCGTAACTCCGAATGGGGGGGAAATGCGTTTTTTACGCAACTCCAGAAAAGAGGATTTCGTCCTTTTTGAAAAGGGAGCTCCTACATGGATTTTTGATCCCAAAGAGGCCAAACCCTACGTTATTTTGGAGGCTGAGCCCAAGCTGGCCACAGCTGGAGCAGGAGATGTCCTCGGGGGGATTATGGCTGCCTATTTAGCCCGTACAAATAATTACATGGAGTCGGCAGTCTTAGCAGCTAAAAGACTTCTCAAAGCTGTTCATGCCTGCCCACAGGAATTTCCTGTAGCAACAGAAATAATCGAAAAAATTTAGGAAATACTCTTCTGTTTTTGCTGTATCTCCAAAAACTTTTTTGTCATCTCTACAGCTAAGGGGAGCGCCTCTTTTCCATAATCGCCAAAACGTAAGTACACCACAACCACGAGGTCCGGATTTTCAAACATCGGGGAGTTTTCCTCGTAGTGCGCCAAGGCAAACCAGGTGTGTTTCACAAGAGCCGATTCCCCCTCTTTATCTAGAAAAGGGCGGTAACTAATCTGGGCTGTAGCTGTTTTTCCAATCATGTTGGCACGAAGCGTCAGATAATCTTTTTTAAGCTCAGGATGTTTAAAATAGGTGCGAATGGCCTCAGGCCTTGCGCCGCCTCTCTCTCCGTTGAGCACTTTGTGTAGACCCTTCAAAAGCGGCCTGGAAAGCTCACGCGGAAAAGCAAACGCTTGCAACGTCACCGGGTCGAAAGGGAGGACAAACGGTTGGAGCGATTGGTTCAAAGTCTCTGAAAAAATACCGGGTTCAATATGAAAGGGGGCAAAGTATTGCTTGAAACGTTGGCTATTGGTTTGTTTTGGGGTGTAGGCCCCTAAAAGAGCTTTGGCAACATGGGGTTTTTTTACCTGCCCTTCAGTTACAAGTGCTCCCAGAAGATTGGCGACTTGCAAAGGGGTGACGGTTAAGAGGTGTTGGCCTATGGCAAAAGCATATAAGCCGGTTTTATTGTAGCTTAAGTCGAACGGTAAAGTTCCCCCAATTTCCATGGGTAAGTCTATTCCTGTACGGCTCCCCAGACCCATCGCTTTTGAGGTTTGTAAAAGTTCTTCGTGAGCCCCCTCAGCCAGCAGGGAGAAATAGATGTTTGAGGATTGTTCGATTGCACGTTCCAAATCACATTTACCGATAGAGTGGTCGCTTCTGGGGAGTCTACCTCCGCGAAAATTTCGGGTGATGGGAGTGCCGTCTGGAAGATATCCCAAAATATTTTTTGGATCTGCTGGGTCCCCTTTTGGCCCTTCGTCTCGAATAGTGAGAGGATTTGGATCAAAGGGTTTAGTGAAGTCTAACTCTTTTTCCAAATGTCTTTTGAGCCCGGCATAGCCCGAAACAATTTTAAAAATTGAGCCCAAAGGGGCTGACTCCTGGTAGGCAAAAGAGCGGCTAAATCCAAAACCGTGCTTGGGATAAAATGCCTGAGCCAGCTGTTTTTCGTATCCGTCCAGCATTTTGCTTGTACGCACGACGTGAATTAGACTTTGAATAAGGTGGGCTGGAAAATCCTGGAGTCGGCGTTGAATCTGTGGAACCGAAGGGATTTTTGCCAACTCCTTGCACAGATAAAACTTGGGGTCATAAAGAGGGGCTATATTGGCTCCTAAGAGCGCAGAAGAGATCAAAATAGAGCGATTTTTTTCATAAAAGGTTTGAAAAAACTCCTCCTCTTTAGGTTTGAGATAATCCAAATAGGGGAGTTTCCCCCCCTTTTTTCTCACCTGCGCTAAATAAGAGGAGAAATAGTTTTTTCTAAAAATAGGCATGTAGGTGGTTTTGAAAAGGGTACGACTTTGTCGAATGACCTCTTTTTCCAGCCTGCGGATTTGTTGACATAATGCGACAAAATGGTCGATGGGTTCATCGCTTAAAGCGATCTTCAAAGCGTCACTAAAGTTTTCCAAAGGGGCAAATAGATGGCATAGATTATAGAGCAGCAAACGGTCTTTTGGATGACGAATTTTAGAAAACAGGGGGTCGAGAAACTCCTTTTCTTGGAGAAGATCGGGGGGGACGACAAACTGGATCTCTTTCGGTTCATTTCCGTAAAGACCGTCGAGAAGCACTTGGATCGATTGCTGCTGAAAGTGGTGTAACAAAGAGCTAATAGCCTGTTGCAAAAAGAGCGTTTTTCCCACAGTGTGGAGCTTGGTAAGAGATTTTCTTACTTGACAGTCGGTGGAAAGAACCTGATCTAAAAACATCTCATACGTCAAATATGTGGAGGAGAAAAAGCACTCTTTGGTCTTTGGGTCTTGCCTCTCTTTCAACAAAGGTTTTCCCCCATCAAAAATCTCGAGGATGTGATCGCTCGATTCGAGCCACATCTTTGGATCCATTTCGGGGTGCATTCTTGGGTAGGAAGCGAGAGCTAAAACTTCCGAAGATTTCGGATCGATAGCAACAATTGCACCCCCCTTGATAAACGGAGAGGCTATTTTACTATGATCGATGCTCAAGTATTTGAATTCTTCGTCACGCTCTTTTTCGTTCCGAATCAAAAGCTCCTCGGCATGTTTTTGCAACTCTAAATCGATGGTAAGCAAAAGCCGTTTACCCGGCAGAGCATCTACCGACTCGGGGAGCTTTCGTATAAAGCGACCTTTAACGTCGACTTCAAAGCGCTCCTTTCCCGGATAGCCCCGCAAATGGTTGTCGTAAATCTCCTCCACCCCGCCTCGCCCCATGTAGGAGTTCAGCCGGTAGTGCAATTTTTGCAACTCCAAGTAGCGCTCTTGTGCTTTTTGCAAAGAGATAAACCCATAAGGCAATGGAACGGCGATTTTTTCCCCCCTCATCTGGAAGAAAGATTTAAGACTATGCATTTCGTGTTGAATGGCTGCCATCTGCGCACTTTGGATGGGACCTATAGAACCCAGGATATGCAGCCCCACGGCACCTTGGGGGTACTGTCGCTTGGAACGGTGTTTAACATCCAGCCCGGGCCAGTTCCTCTCCTCCATTTTCAGCAGATAAAAAGTCTCTTCTTTCACATCTTGCTTTAGAGGGAAAAATGTATTGGGAAAAAGGGCCGATTTGGAAAAAATCAGATCCTCAACCCCTTGCCGATCTATCTCTAGCGTTCGTGCTAAAAAAGACGAAAGTTGCTCAACATATTCTTTTCTTGGAAACGTTTTTTGCCCATTTTTTATTTTCATCCGGGGGATGAGGGCGATTTTATCAAAGGTGACTCCGACATCGTAGGCGATGCGATTGATTACAAGGGGGCGGTTATAGCGATCCCGAATAGTGCCCCGATCGGGTTCTACGTGAATGGATAATTCTCTTGGGCTTTTGGACTGTTCCAAATAGTTGTCATGAAGAAAAAGGGTAAGATAGCCGATTCGGCCAAAAGAGAGGAGAAAGATAGAACCGAAAAGAAAGAGGGCAATCAGGGGTTGATTTGTGGAAGGGCCACGCATTCTAGATAGTCTCTTAAAAAAAAGTTTTTTTGGAAAGAGTTTCGCTAAAAAGCTGTGGCAGGAGCAGCCCCATTATTGAAGCTTGAATGGAAACTTGAGCAGATAACAGCTCAAAATACACATTTATTTTTTGAAACACTCCCCGTGCTTTTTCACTTTTCAAAAAATGGTCTGATCTGGAATACTTTAGGAATACTTTGGGCGCTCATAGTTTAAAGGTAGAACTACAGCCTTCCAAGCTGTTAGTGTCGGTTCGATTCCGACTGGGCGCTTTTACTTCTTTTTCCCTTTGATAAAACAAAAAAATCTGCTATCCTCGACCCAGCCGGCCGGTCCATCGTTTTTATAAGCGATAGAATTCTCCTAAAGTAAAAACAATTTTTGATGTGACTTTGGCATAAACGAACCTGATCGCCCAGGAAGGCACCTGGAGAGGGGAATGCTAAGGAGTTATTTTGAGCCACAAAGAGCCAACTGTCCAGGAGCTCATCGAGGCGGGTGCACACTTCGGTCACCAAACGCGTCGTTGGAATCCAAAAATGAAACGTTTTATCTTCTCTGAAGAGAACGGCATCCACATTATCGACCTTTCTAAAACTGTACACCAACTCAAAAAGGCGATTGAAGCGGCCGTTTCGATCGTTTCCAAACACAAAAGCGTCCTTTTCGTTGGGACCAAAAAACAGGCAAAAGACGTAGTTAAAGAGACTGCGGAATCTTGCCACGAGTTTTATGTTGCCGAGCGTTGGTTGGGTGGTATGTTGACAAACCTTGCCACTATCCGCAAATCGGTGAAAAAGCTCGAGAATTTGGAAAAAAAACTCTCTTCTGAGAATAACGAATACACGAAAAAAGAGCGTCTTCTACTCGGAAAAGACCAGATTAAACTGAGCCGTAACCTCTCAGGTATTCGTGGCATGCGCCGCGCTCCGGGGCTTATGATCGTAGTAGATCCAAGCAAAGAGGATATCGCCGTTTTAGAAGCGAAAAAATTGAACATTCCGGTGATGGCGATTGTAGATACAAACTGCGATCCTTCGTTGATCGACTACGTGATCCCGGCCAATGACGACGCGCAAAAAAGCGTAAAAGTGATCCTTGATGCACTCTCGAATGCGATCAAAGCCGCTAAAGACGAGTTCTCTGTGCAACAGCGTGAAGAGGCCTCTTCTGAAAGAGCAGAGAAAGAAGAGAAAGAGCGAGAGCCTAAAAAATCTGATAGACCACGTCGTCCTCGTAAAGAGGCAGTAGCTGAGGTAGCAAAATGAGCGTAGTTTCTGCAAAAGATGTTGTTCGCTTACGTGAGGTGAGTGGAGTCGGAATGCAAGATTGTAAAAAGGCTCTTGATGAGGCTGGCGGAGATTTTGATCTTGCGCTGGAACATCTTCGTAAGAGGGGATTAGCTCAAGCGGCTAAAAAAGCCTCTCGAGAAGCTAAAGAGGGAGTGATTCGTGTTTGTGATGACTCACACCGTATAGCTGTAGTAGAGGTGAATTGTGAAACCGATTTCGTCGTGCGTAATGACGATTACAGGGATTTTGCCCAGGCGGTTACAGAGCATGCTTTGCACAACCATCCTAAAACTCTTGAGGCTCTCCGTGAACACACGGAAGAGAGGCGAGCAGCTTTAGTTGGAAAAATCGGGGAAAATATCGTCATCAACCGTTATACGCTTATCGAGAAAAAAGAGGGGCATTCTTACGGGATCTACGTGCACGGCGATGGAAAGATCGTTTGTGTAGTCGATATCAAAGGGCACCATATGGTTGACGTCGCAAAAGAGATTGCGATGCACTGTGCAGCTGCCCATCCTCATTATCTCTCTCCAGCGGATGTTCCAAGCGAGATCCTCTCAAAAGAGGAAGAGATTGCTCGTGCGCAAATTCATGGCAAACCTGAAAACGTCGTACAAAAAATCATTGAAGGGAAGAAAAACACCTACTTTGCTGAAGTTTGTTTGAACAAGCAAAAATTCATCAAAGATGAATCCTTGACAATTGAAGAGTATGTGCGTAAAAAAGGGAAGGAGCTTGGAGCTGGTGATTTAACCATCATCTCCTCCTACGTTCGACTACAAGTTGGGGTGTAATCGCATGCAAAAAAGGCGCTTTGTCCTAAAGATCTCCGGGGAAATCCTTTCTCCGATGATCTCAGAGGGGAAGGCCGCCTCTTTAGCAGATACTCTAATCGAGCTTTCAAAGCATGCAGAGCTGGCTGTCGTTCTCGGTGCAGGAAATCTGTACAGAGGAAGAGAAGCCGGCTCTTCGATTTTAAGGGGTGTCGCTGATGAGGTGGGGATGTTGGCAACGGTCATGAATGCCAAAATTGTCAACAGTTATTTAAAAGGAATGGGTAGAGTTTTCACAGCAAAACCTATATCCCAGGATCTTTTGTATCAAAGAGCGGAAGTGGATTCGTGGATGAGAGGAGGCGGTGTTGCCTTCTTATCGTATGGCACCGGGTTACCCTATTTTTCCACTGATTCTGCAGCAGCTTTCTACGCAATTGATCTTAAAGCTGACCAAATTTTAAAAGCCTCCAATGTGGATGGTGTGTATGATAAAGATCCTAAAAAAGATCAGAATGCACAACGCCTTTCACAATTGACCTACCAAGAGGCGATAGAAAAAGACTTGAAGGTGATGGATCAGACCGCTTTTGCCCTATTGAGAGAGCATCCGATCCCTATCCGGGTTTTTTCCTTCGATGTCTTAGATCAAATTCTGAAAAAGGAAAATTTAGGTACACATATTTATGGATCTAAAAAAGAAAAATAGCGAAACAATCGAGCATTTCAAAACGGAATTGAAAAAATTGCGTTCGGGCCGTGTTACTGCCCAGGCATTAGACCATGTAAAAGTGGATATGATGGGGGCTATGAAGCCTTTGAAATCCTGTGGGCAAATTTCATGCCATGATCGTCAAATTTTGATTGTTCTTTACGATCCGTCGATGACCCAAGCGGTTGCCAAGGCTATTGAGGACTCCTCAAGCTACGCGCAGGTCATTATGGAAAAAGGGCAGGTGAGAGTGAATTTTTCTCCCCCCTCAAAAGAGACACGACAAGAGACGTTAAAACTCGCTTCAAAAAAAGCGGAAGAGGCGAAAGTCACTATTCGTCAGCACCGCAAAGAGATGAACGACTTATTGAAAAAGCAAAAATCCACAAGTGAAATCACAGAGGATATGCAAAAGAAAGGGGAGAAAAAAGCTCAGGAGATGACCGACCAGGCCATTAAAGAAATTGACGCTGCCCTAGCTGAGAAAGAGAAAGAACTGCAGGAAGTTTGAAAATATTTGCGAAAAAATAGCTGGTGTTGCTATATTAGTGCCATCACTAGCGCGGCCCTTTCGTCTAGAGGCCTAGGACACAAGGTTTTCATCCTTGCAACCGGGGTTCGAATCCCCGAAGGGTCAATACACCGAGACATTAGCTCAGTTGGTAGAGCATCTCACTTTTAATGAGAGGGTCGTTGGTTCGAGTCCAACATGTCTCACACTTTTAAAAAAAGTGCAATATTCTAAAACTCCTTACCTCAAGGAGTTTTTTTATTTTTTAGAGCAGGTTTAGAATTTCCCCTTTGCAACTATTTTTTTTGATCTTTTCTAAAATAGATTTTGCAACATCCCATGGATCAGCCAAGGTTGAGGGATCTTCAAAGGGGAAGTTTCTCTTTCTCATTGGGGTATCGGTTCTTTTTGGGCAAATAATCTGAATTTTAAGTTCAGGGCACTCTTCTGATAGACTTTGTAACAAATTGATGCTGGCTGCTTTTGTGGCGGAGTAGACTCCGATCTCCTTTCGCCCTCTGAAGTAGGAGGAGGAACCGACCAAAATAAAGAGGGCCTCCTTTTTGAGCGGCAAATGTTGTAAAAGGGGCACTAGACTCAAAAAATTGACCCTAGCCATTTCGTTTACCTGCTTTTCCTCTAGTTTCTCGATGGCCCCTTTGTGTAGGCAGCCAGCTGAAAAGATACAACCATCTAGTGCTCCATAGTGATCAAAAAGGTCTTTAGAGGTTTTTTTGATGGAAGAAGTTTTTAGAAGATTGAGCGAAAATGGGGTGGAATTTCTTGAAAGGGGGATCACTTCGGCCCCCTCTTTCAGAAGCTCTTTGTGGATTTGTCGTCCTATTCCTCCGGAGGCACCGATAACGGCGATTTTTTTTCCCCTAAAATCGAAGTCTGCAATATGAGGAGCTGTTTTTTTTCTGAGGATATGTTCAGCGAGATAGAGGTCGATCGGGGTGGTTATTTTGATGTTTGTTTCATCCCCATCAACCCGTTTCACTTTAGCGCCCAAACGTAAAGCGAGCTGAATATCGCAAGTTGCCTGGAAGATACCGTTGTTTTCTGCTTGTCTGTGGGCTTGAACAAGGAGCGCTTTACGAAAACTTTGTGGTGTTTGACCTCTCTGCATGGTAGCCCGATCAGGGATATGGAGAATCGTTTGGGTGTCTGTTACGCCGATAGTGTCCTGGGAGGGGATGTAGGTGCCGCTTGCCTCAAAAGTTTTTAATGCCCCTAAAAGATCTTCGATCATTTTGAAAGAGACAAAAGGGCGAGCACCATCATGAACTAGAACGTTTTGAATCGTTTTGTCGAGAAACGAAAGGCTTTTTTTTACCGATTCCTGTCGAGTTGATCCCCCTTCAATTAATCGGATAATAGAACTTTTACCCTCAAGCTCTTTTTCTAAAGTCGCTATCCAATCTTTGTGGCAAGCCAAAAGGATTTGGGAAAAGTGCCCCGATTGCAAAAAAGTTTCAAGAGAGTACTCGTAAACCCGCTTTCCACTTAGGAAATGGAACTGTTTTGGGGTTTTCGGGTCTAAAAACCGTTCGCTTTTCCCCCCTATCAATAAAATTGCTGCACATGCCATCGCCCAAGCATGCTCTATTTAGGGTTAAAGAGCAAAAGGACTACTGGCGTTCGTAGATTTGTTGGGCGATATGACTCCCTAGCGATTTAATCTCAAAAACATGATTTTGAATTGCAGCCTGCAAAGTTTTGAGAGATTCGATAGAAGTTGTCTCCAAACATCCGATCGCGAGGCGATTTTGGTACAAAAACCCCCCTTCATAGGGGAGGGCCTCTATTGAGGCGGGGATTTCGGGGTAGTGGAGTTCATGGAAAAACTTCCCTTTTAATCCTGTCCCTGTTGTGGAAAGTTTAGTCGTTAAAAATCCAAAATTAGTGTCATAGGAAAAATTGAATAGGGAATGCATATGTACAAGGAGCTCTTTAATCTCTTTGTAGTCACCGTCGTAGAGGATATGCAGATGGTCAAAGGATCCTAAGCAAAATAGAATTTTACTTTTTGGGTCGAAGAATAGGTTTTTAACCTGTTCATTAAAAAAATAGGCTTTTACTAATCTCTTCTCTTCAGCCTCTTTAAGGTTTTCCAACCATTTACCCTGGGGAAAAATCTGGGGTAGGGTTTTTTTCAATAGGGTGGTCGCTTCAGAGGATCCAAACGGGATTTTATCTATATTTCTTGTAAAATGGAGGATCATGCACCACCTGTTGTTGAGGTGATTTGTTTCAAGCGATCCCGAAGCATCGCCGCCTCTTCAAAAAGCTCCTTAGATATCGCCTCTTGCAAGGAGGATTGCAGCTCTTGAACGTCTATTTTTGCGTTTCGTTCCAGTGGGGAAAACTCGCTTAAATTAAGTGCTTGGAAGAGGGTGTGGCAAGTCTCTTTAAAGGTGGTGTAACAGTCAACGCAGCCTACGGTGCCCGAGGTTTGTAGATCCTCTAAAGATTTTGAGCAACTCATACAAGAGAGGGTCTCTGTTTTTTGATCAAGAAGCGTTTGTCTTAAGGGGCACTTACTGCATAGACCGTAGCAGGTCGTTTTTCCCTTTTCGATCTGTTTGAAGCTGATGCTTGCTGGTTCATTACACCCTTTGCAGGAGGTTGGTTTTTTAAAAGATGTCATAATTGTTTCATACACATGGTGTTTTTTCTTTACAATTTTAAACTAAATTTACGATAGGAATAAATTAAGCGGTTGGAATGAAAAGGATTGCTATGCGTTACACCCTATCTTTAGTTTTACTCACTCTTCTCGGGGTAGCGGCCCTCAAAGGCAGCCTTACGTATACAGGGAACTCCAAGAAACTCTTTTTCATAGCCCAGCAGTCGCAAAACAGCAATCAAATGCAGAATGATTACAACGATATGAGCGTCGACCCTACGCCTCCTGATGGGTTAAATGACGAGGCGACCGAATACTGGACAACACTAACTCCCCAGCAAAAACAGGCTGTAAGGCAAGATATTCAAAATGGTGTGGATCCAAACCAGGCGGTGATGAATTACGCTCAGGTCAATAATCGACAACCAAGTAATGTCGAGGGATCAGGATCCCATTCTACTCAGGAAGGGTATGATTCAGAGCAGCCCCAAAACTCTTCCTCTGGAACTAATTCCACCACTTCGGGTAAAATTTCGAGCAAGGCTACAGATGGGTACTCCGGAAGGGGATCTTCCGAGGACGAGGACCAGGATAAAAAAAATCGCGACAAGGATGATCCCTCTGATAGAACCTATTACGCTCCGGGTGGGCAAAATAGCCCTGAAGCCGGAAACGAGTGGTAAACCCTAAGGTTTTTTCGATTGCAAAGCATTGCTTACATACCCGCAAGACTTAAATCTACCCGATTCAAAGAGAAGATTCTCCAGCCATTTTTGGGTAAACCCCTTTTGCAATGGGCATATGAAAATGCCGTTCAAGCAGAAGTTTTTGATCAAGTGATTATCTTGGCAGATGACCCCATTACTCTAGAATTGGCAAGGAGTTTTAAAGCTCGTGCTCTTTTGACCTCTAATAGACCGCAAAATGGAACCGAAAGGATTATCGAGGCGTTAAAAAATGGGGCTCCGATCGGGGAAAAGATTGTAAACGTACAGGCAGATGAGCCTCTCCTTACAAGGACAATTTTCAACAGATTACTTTCCGGACAAGACACTATCGGTGCGCGAATTTGGACACTTAAAAAGAAAATTGAGACGCTTGAGGAGTTAAAAGCGCCTCAAATTGTCAAGGTTATTACTGATATAAACGGGCGCGCGCTCTACTTCTCGCGTTCTGTGATCCCATTCGATCGGGATCAAAAAGGGGAGATCACCTATTTTAAACATGTAGGGCTTTATGCATACACCCCTGAAGCCCTAATGAAGATTTCCTCCCTCGAACGCTCCCATTTAGATCATGCTGAGAGTCTGGAGCAGCTCACCCCCCTTTTTCATGGGATTCCTATCGAGGTCTTCGAAACAGCCGAGACGGTGTACGGAGTAGACGTTCCCGAAGATTTGGAAAAAATAAAGAAAATATTTGATACCGCTCCTTTCGTTTAGACTAAAAGGTTGACATCCCTTTCGTTAGGGTGGGATTCCCAAGCCTTTTAGTATTTTCATTGAAGAGCTTCATTGACAGGGATAGTTTCTATTGGGTAAAATATTTGACTAATGAACGACTATCCATTTGGTTTTAAAACTGCTGTTGAGAGCGAGGTATTTGAGGCGGGTCTTAATGAAGAGGTGATTCGTCGCATCTCATTAAAGAAAAATGAACCTCCGTTTATGCTCGCTTTTCGCCTTAAAGCGTATAAAAAATTTCTTGACATGACTCCGCCTAATTGGGCGAATCTCTCTTTTGAGCCGATTGATTTGCAAAAAATTAGCTACTACGCAGAGCCTAAAAATAAGCCCTCCCTCTCTTCACTTGAGGATCTTGATCCCGAAATTCGTAAAACTTATGAGCGGCTGGGGATCCCTTTAGACGAGCAGCACAGGCTGGCGAATGTCGCCGTAGATCTAGTGTTTGATTCTGTCTCGATTGCTACGACATTCAAAAAAAAACTAGAAGACGCTGGAGTGGTCTTATGCTCTATTTCTGAAGCGGTGCAGAGGTATCCTGAGCTTGTAGAAAAATACCTGGGAACTGTGGTTCCGATTGGGGATAACTATTTTGCAGCCCTGAATTCGGCAGTCTTTAGCGACGGCTCCTTTGTTTACGTCCCAAAAGGGGTAAAATCTCCTATGGAGCTATCGACCTATTTTCGTATAAACGAGGAGAACACAGGGCAATTCGAGCGCACCTTAATCATAGCTGAAGACGATTCTTATGTGAGTTACCTTGAGGGTTGCACAGCGCCCTCTTTTGACTCCAAGCAGTTGCACGCGGCTGTCGTCGAGCTTGTCGCTATGAGAAATGCCGAGATTAAATACTCTACAGTCCAGAACTGGTACCCGGGGGATGAAGAGGGGAAAGGGGGGGTGTACAATTTTGTCACAAAAAGGGGGAAATGCCTAGGTGACCACGCGAAAATTTCCTGGACACAAGTGGAAGTGGGGTCAAGCATCACCTGGAAGTATCCCAGTTGCGTTTTGTTGGGAGACTATTCGGTAGGGGAATTCTACTCTGTAGCACTCACAAATAAAAAGATGCAGGCCGATACGGGGACAAAAATGATCCATATCGGAAAAAACACCAAATCTACCATCATTTCTAAGGGGATTTCTGCGGACAGTTCCTCCAATACCTATCGTGGTCTGGTGATGGTGGGACCGAAGGCAAGCAACGCAAGAAATTACACCCAGTGCGATTCTATGCTTGTTGATACAAACTGTTCGGCCCACACCTTTCCTGTGATCGAATCTACGAATGCAACAGCAGAAATAGAGCATGAAGCTAGCACGTCCCGGATGAACGAAGAGGTCCTTTTTTATCTGCAGTCGCGTGGTTTTAACAAAGAAGAGGCTATAAGTCTTGTTGTAAATGGATTTTGTAAAGAGGTGATGCAAGAGTTGCCTCTGGAATTTGCACAAGAAGCGAAAAAATTATTAATGATCAAGTTAGAAGGATCCGTAGGATAATGTTAATCATCGACAATTTAGAGGTTTCTGTAGACGACAAAAAAGTCCTTAACGGCCTTTCTTTAAGGGTAGGGGCAAACGAGGTGCATGCGATCATGGGGCCTAACGGTGCCGGAAAATCCAGTCTATCTAACGTGCTTGCCGGTCACCCCTCGTATGAGATTTTGGGTGGATCGGTCTCTTTTAAAGAGGAAAATCTTCTCGATATGGAGCCGGATCAAAGGGCTCTGAAGGGGATCTTCAAAAGTTTTCAATATCCTTTAGAAATAGCAGGCTTAAACACCAAAGAGTTTTTAAAAGAATCCTACAATCTCCATCGGAAACAAAAAGGGTTGGATCCGCTCTCTTTGCAAGACTTTGAGGCCGTTTTGCTGGAAAAAATGGAGCTGGTAAAGTTTCAACCCCACTTGATCGATCGAGACCTACACGCTAATTTTTCAGGGGGAGAAAAGAAAAAAAGTGAAATTTTGCAGATGGCACTTTTTGAACCTAGTCTTGCTATCTTGGATGAAACTGACTCGGGTCTGGATATCGATGCTTTGAAAGCTGTAGGACAGGCGATCGAAAGGTTACGATCTAAAGACCGCAGCATCATTTTGATTACCCATTACCAGAGGCTTTTAGATTTTATTCAACCCGACGTTGTGCATGTGATGCAGAATGGAAAAATCGTCCGATCGGGAAATAAGGATTTAGCTAAAATTCTTGAGGCAGAGGGCTATGAAAGCTTTTGTTAATCATTCGCATCTCCCTAAAGGTCTAGAAATTTTCTCACTTGAGGAGGCAAAAGAGCTTTTTCCCCTCTTTTTTGAAGGGGAGCCTAGAGAGATTGATGGTTTTCTGTTTGTTCCTAAAAATTTTTCCTCCCGTGAAAGTGTCAAAATTTCTGAGCCTGGAAAGTATGAGGTGTATCTTTCAAAAGGGGCCCAACTTAACTGGGTATTCCATCCCAGCAGAGAGGGGTCGTTTGAGTTGAAAGCCTATTTAGAAGATCAGGCCTTTTTGCAGCGGGCTACGATTGTAGAAAAAAAAGGGGTCGTAGACTTGAAGACCCACTACACAGTAAAAAAAGGGGCTCGAGTTCTTCATGTGGGTTGGGTAGAGGCTGTCGGTAAACTTCTTGAGACGGTGACCGCCTCCATTGAAGGAGAACGGGCTGAAGTGGACTTAAGGGGGGGATGGCACCTTTGTGAGCGAGAGACGATTGGTGTGAGTGTTTTAGTGGAGCATAAAGCTCCCCTTGCCCGCTCGAATCAGTTATTTAAGGGTGTGGTGAGGGAGTCTGCCCGCTCCAGTTTTGAGGGGTCTATTTACGTCGCAAAAGGGGCGGATAAAACCGAGAGCTTCCAAAAAAATAGCAACGTAGTTTTTGATCATGCCCAAGCAAAAACCTCACCTGGAATCCAGGTATTCCATGATGATGTGAAAGCCTCGCATGGTGCGACCGTTGCCAAGCCTTCAAAAGAGGATCAGTTCTATCTCCTTTCCAGAGGGTTTAGCGAGGAAATGGCAAAAGAGATCCTTATCGACTCATTCCTTGGGGAGATTAAAGGGGCACTGTCGAAGATTTTAGAAGGCTCGGTTTGATGCAAGCGCTCATGGATCACGAATTAGCAATAAGGGAGCAATTTACCCTTCTTAAAGGGGGGGAAAGGGTCTATTTGGACTCGGCAGCAACCTCTTTAAAGCCTGAAATTGTGATCGAGGCGGAGTCTGATTTCTATCGGAACCGTTATGCAACGGTTCATCGCTCTTTATACCCGAGGGCCCAGGAGGCGACAAAAGAGCTTAGTATTACTAAGGAGTTGATCCGAAAGCGGATCGGGGCGACTAACACTCAAGGAATTGTTTACACGCGCGGGGCAACCGATAGTCTCAACCAAGCTGCCCAATTTCTTTTGCAGATTCTTGAAAAAGGGGGAGAGATTCTTATTTCTCCACTTGAGCATCATGCAAACCTGCTCCCCTTTAAAGCTCTGGAAGAAAAAGGTCTTTTAAAGATTAGAGATCTCCCTGTAGAGGAGAGTGGTGCTGTGGATTTTGCCTCCCTGCTCAAGATGGATTTGTCTAAGGTGCAAGCGATCACAATAGCCCACGTATCGAATGTAACGGGATGTACCCAAGACCTGAAAAAGTTGGGATCTCTTTGTAAACAAAAAGATTGGGTCTTTATTGTGGATGCAGCTCAAAGTCTAGCTCATAAAAAAGTGGACGTTGAAGAATGTCATATAGATTTTCTAGCTTTTTCTGCGCACAAAATGTATGGGCCAACAGGATTAGGTGCACTTGTTATAGCCGAACGTTTTTTAGAGCGATTAGACCCCCTTTTTTTCGGAGGGGATATGATTCTTGAGCTTGATGAAAAGATGCAGTTTCAAGAACCCCCATTGAAATTTGAGACGGGTACGCCCGCTTTAGCGCAGATTGCTGCCTGGAAAGAGGCCTTACTTTTTCAAAATACCCCTAATTTTCAAGAAAAGATAGAAACTTTCGGTGAGATAGCATCAGCTTATAGAGAGTGTTTGGAGAAAATTCCCGGTTGTAAACTCTTAAGCGCTAAAGATAGCGATACGATAGTTACATTTGTGATCCAAAACGCCCACTCGATGGATATTGCCCTTTTATTAGGGGAAAAGGGGATCGAACTCAGAAGCGGCTCATTGTGTGCGTTGAAAGCGTTGAAGTATTTTGGAGTGAATGGGTTTTTGCGCATCTCTTTAGGTGTGTATAATACCCTTGACGAGGTCGATCGTTTTGAAAAAGAATTGAAAAAGGTTCTCCAATTTTTTTAAGACTTTTCTAAATTTTAAAAATCTATACCTAGACCTACTGCATATCCTGTCAATGAGATGTTCCCAGGTCCGTTGAAATCCAATGTCCCTTGGTAGCTCCGATCGGCATTCCACCATGTTTGATTGTAAATCATCAATTCAAAAGAACCCTCAAAAAAAATAAGATTTGGACGAAACTCTATTCCCGCAAGAAAAGTGAAAACAGGAGTAAGTGTAAAGGTGGTATTTAACTGGTCAAGAAGAGTGATTTTTTTTGCCCCATTATCGATATGAAATAGATTCCGCACGGTGTATTTTCCGTAGCTCATACAAGTATCTATTTGGGAAAAGAGGTGGAGTGTCTTTGAAACAACATGGGTGGGAGGGATGAAGTCTAGGTGAGCACAAAAGAGGGGGCCAGCTCCATGAAAAGAGGTAGAGGAATTGAAATTCCTCAGCTCCTCAACAGGTGCGTTTTCTAGATACAAGAAACCGATTTTTTTAGTGAGAGAATGGAGGAAGCGGGAAAACTGAAGCCCCTGGGAAAGGGAGAACAGGAGATGTTTCGACACAAAAAACTTAGCTCCCAGACAGCTTTCAATAAGCTCTTCATTAAAAAGGTATCCATTTTGTGCTGTCGTCAAAAGGATGTTTTTTTCGCAATAGGATCGGTGCACGTCGTAGTGTAATGCTATCGCATCAGGCTCCAAGTATCCAGAGTAGTCTATAAGTTGGAACCGTCTTTTAGAGGAAAAAAATCTTGTTTTGGAAAACGTATTTTTACTGTCTAAAGGGATTTGAATTTTTATATCTGCTCCCCAAAACGCCCTTTTTTCCGGTTCAAAATTTTTGAAAAGTGTTGTATCAAAAAACGTCATTTTTTCAAAGTGAGTCGAAAGTGAAGAGCAGTGGGGGGCAAATCTAAAAAGATCGACTTTGATCTCTAATGGGTTCTCTTGTTCAATTGGTGGCAGGGGATTTCCAAATAGGGGAAAAAGGGTAAAAAGGTGTAGTAGAAAACTTCTCATTTTAAAAGACTAACCCCAATCCAGCTGTCAGACCTTGAACAGTCATCGACGAGGGGGTGGAAAAGTAGACAACACTCGATTGCATTTTATTGAAACCGATCCAGGATTGGCTTTCCCACAGAATGTTAAAACGGATAGCGGAAAAAACCTTTGTCCCTTTAGAGAAAATCTTCTCAAAAAGGAGCCCAACACTCAAATCCCATACAGGTACAAGGGTAAAGATGGTTTTTTGGTTAGAGGAGTAGACAAAGTTGGAGAAGGGTGATACTGCACTGAACTGAGAATCTACTTGAATGTTTCCTAAAATCCCAGCTATAGCAATGTTTCCGATAAGGGCAAAATTTTCAAAAATTGGGTATTTTTTTAGGAAAAAAAACTTAAAGCGACCACCAAAAAGGGGGCCTGCTCCTTGAAAATTTTGGATGTAATTGTAGATGTAATTGGAAATAACCGGATTTTGGGTAAACATCTGCAGGTTTGTATCCCATAGCTGTTTTTGCCAGGTACTTCTCAAACCTAAATACGGGGTGACTCTAAATGCAGGTACAATCTGATTTTCACGTCCCATACGAAAATCAAGCAGATGATAATAGGACTGAAATGTAGCAAGGTGATCCACAACAAACACTTGTGAATTTGGGAGTCTTTCAGTTGGTTTTACAGAGTAAAAGGGAAAAGTTTGGACAACCGGGTCGGTTGAGATATTCTCTTTTACAACGGGATAAAGCCACGAATAGACAAGTTCTAATTCAGTGCCTTGGCTCTCTGGAAAAATGGCGCCTACTCCTATTTGAACTCCGCTTTTCCATGGAAAGCTCACTCCATAACTCCGCCCTCTATGCGCGGGGGGGAAATAGTCGATATAGGCATTATCGGCGGCTATATCGAGACCTTCCATCGATATTTGCCATAGTAGATATTCTCCCGAAAGCTTCCACTCCAATTGTTTATTATGTATACCCGTTTGCAAAGAAGTGATTTGAGAAAAGCTGTCTGTCCAACAGAACATTTGCACCAAAAGAAAGACGGCTAAAAACCGGATCGAAAGATAAGAGTTTTGCATCAAGATTATGTAAATTTTGACTACGAGTATAAAAAAAGAGGAGGAGAAATGCAAACGATTTTTTTTACTCTAGAAAAGAAAAAAACCGAGTCATTTCTGACTCGGTTTTTTTTCTGGAAGCAATCCAACAATTAGAATGCGAGTTCTGCACCAATTGTGAAACCTTGTACAGTGAGGTTTTGTGGACCACGTGGTGCCCAAAACGCTGTAAAGTGTCTTCCATACCCAATCCAGGATTGTGTATCCCAAAGAGCGTGGATTTCAACATTGTAGTCGTTATCTCTTTCACCGCCAAAACTCATGTTCCAGCTTAGACCGATAGATAGATCTACAACAGGAACCATTCTATTTAAAGATGTGCGGTTGCTGTAGAAAACTTGACCACCTGTGTTTGTTTGTGAAGCAGTTGGAGCTTGTCCTGTTAATGTATTCACGTAAGTGCGTCCATAAACACCTGAAAGAGCTGTCATCCCGATGATTTTTAGACCACCGAAATATTCGCTGTTAGCAAAGAATTGCCATGCAAGATCAAATCCACCTCTTACACCTGCACCACTTGTGTTTTGGTAAGAGTTGAGTGAATAGGTGATGCTTTGTGTTCCAGCAACTGTCCCAACCCAAGAAGCTACCCATGTATGGTTGTTCCAAACACCTCTAATACCCCAGAAAGGTCTAAGACTAAATGAATCTTTAGCAATCGAGGTAAGACGGCCCATTTCTAGGTCGATAACGTTGTAAGAGGTTTTGAAGGAGCTTGCCCAGGAGGAGACGCTATCAGTGGATGAAATGGCATCATCAAAATCTATAATCATTAGAGGATAGACAGTTGTAGCACCTGTACCTGAGTTCGTTCCAGAAGATCTTTGCAACCAGATGTACTGGAGGAAAAGATCTACATCATCACACTCTGCGATTGTTACTTGACCGTGTACTTTGAAGCCGTTCAAGAGTCTGAATTTAGGAAAGTTAGTCCCCCCTTGCAAAGCTGCATTCGTTCCTGTAGGGTAAACATTTCCGGCTGTGAATTCTAGACCCTCTTGGACTACTTGCCAAAGAATGTAATCTGCACCAAGTGAAATACCTGTTGCGTCTTCACCGAGTTGAGGTCCGGCGTACATTAGCCCAGAAGCCATCATTGATTGGTCGGTGTTACTCATCTGAGTGGATGAAGAGGATGAGCCGCTGCTTGAAGCGGGCGCTGCTGCGAGGTTAGCACTTAAACATGCAACCCCTAGAACAGTCCACAACTTGCGAAAGTTGAGTTCCATTATAAGTTCTCCCTTTAAATATGTTTGAAGCCTTAAATATTAATGCGTAAGTGTAGCTTAGTACGGTTGTTAAAATACTGTCAACAGGATAACCAAAAAAAAATGGTTTGTAACTATACTTAGAGAATGGTTTTTATTTTTTTGGTTGATTTTTAATATTGTTATTTTATTAAATATTCGCTCTCTAAGAGTGTTTAAACGGTTTTTGAAATAATTAAAGAAAAATTGTTTTATCGATTTTCTTTTAGGAGGATTTTGCAAAAAAAGCTTCTATTTGTTGAAGCATTTGTTCAGAAAGCTCCTTCATATCACCTAAAATCGCAAACCAACCCACAAACAATAGTAAAAGACCTAAGAAAGATTTTAGTGGCATCCCTAAAAAAGCGATTTGTACCTGTGGGGCGAGCCTATTTGCAATTCCAAGAAACATTTCTGCCATTAAAATAGCAATAATCGCAGGGGATGCAAGTTTTAAAGAGAGGGTAAATACGACCTGGATTATTGAGGACATAGCTACCCAAAGACTAGATTTTAGTTGTGTAAATTCTGGTGCCAAGGTCCCTAGAAGGGGAAATTTCTCAAAGGAGAGTGCAAGTGCTTCAAAAAAATGTTCGGGTCCCTTGATCATGAAAAAAAGGGCAATCAGTACATAGTTGAACATGATCCCTAAGGGAGAGGCCTGGTTTTGCAAGGTGGGGTCTTGAGCCATAAGCTGTGAAGATCCTCTGGCAAAATCGATAATGATCCCTGCAGATTGGGCTACAAAAAAGGGTATTGAGGCAAAAAAGCTGATCACAAATCCTATGAAAATTTCTTTGAGAGCGTAAAAGGCAGTAAAGAATGTAGCGGCTTCATCAGGGGGCGTATTCAATCCCGCGTAGGGTAAAAAAAGGATGCCTAAAAAAATTAAAAGGCCAGCCCTTGCTGTCGCAGGAACAATCTTTCCCCCTAAAAAAGGGGTGAACGCAATCACGGGGCCAAGCCTGCAGAGAACTAGCAGATACATCTGCAGAATTTGCAGCCATGAGTAGGGGTCTATCCATTCCATTTGGGAAAGTTTTGTAAAATAGTGTAAGTGAACTGAGTTATTTGCGAGCTAAGCATACCCCCCATAAACATCAGAGTAAACATCACAGCAATAAGCTTAACAGTAAAAGAGAGGGTTTGTTCTTGAATTTGTGTGGCTGCTTGGAATATGGCAACAACAAGACCTAAAATCATACTTATAAAGATCGGGGGTCCTGAGAGAATAAGGATTAATAGGAGGGCTTGATAGCTTAGTTGGTAGATCTCTGATTGAAACATTGAGCCTCTTATCTCTTACTTATAAGTTTGAACGATTCCTTGGATAATCAACGTCCAGCCATCAACCATGACTAATAAAAGGAGCTTTAGGGGTAAAGCGATCGTTAATGGGGAGAGCATCATCATACCCATCGCTAAAAGGATGTTTGAGGTGACAAGATCGATCACAAAAAAAGGGAGGTAGATCAAAACTCCAATTTCAAAAGCACCCTTGAGCTGTGAAGTAATGTAGGCGGGAATCAAAACAATAAAATCGGAATTAGCAAGTGATTTTTTATACTCTTGGGGAAATTTGGAAAGGGCGAGTTTATAGAATGTTGTGATGTGGGATTTATTCGTGTTTTTTTGCAAAAATTTTCGCAAGGGTTCTTTAGCCACACTTGCGACTTTCTCGATAAACAGGGCCGATTCGGACGAGAAAAGCTCGGTTCTAGGTTGATTTTGGATAAAGCTACTCGATTCCTGGTACATCTGTAGACCTGTAGGGAACATTACGTAGATCGACATCAATATAGCCATTCCGATGATGACCTGGTTGGGGGGTGCTTGCTGAACTCCAATAGCTTGTCTAAGTAATGAAAGAACGACTACCATCTTTGTAAACGATGTAAGAAGCATGATTGCCCAAGGCAAAAGGGCCAGCCCTGCGATGATGACCATTCGTGTAACAACGGTAGCGCTTGTCATAGGCTCTGTAGCCGCGTCGGTCGCTAGCATAGGTAGGTAGGGTAATAGGTTCAGAAGATTCATGTGGGGGGTCCAAATCGTTCAAATGCGGATTCTAGTGCTTTAATTTTAAGATCTATTGTGGAGTTGATCACCCCTTTATCGGTCTCAATGAGGCAAGATCCGGGTTCTAAATCCTCTTTTATGCCAATTGTGAAAGATTCGGCTGCCTCAAAAAGGGCCTTGATGTGGGGCTTCTCTTTTTCGAGCATTGCAAAATCTTCTTTGCGCACAAAAATGCGGACTACTTTCGACGTCAGAACCGGTTTTATGGCATCGTTGACAATATCCACAATAGTTTCGGGTGCGATTTCAAGCTCTTTTGCAACAATTTTTTTTGTTGTTTTAACAACCAAAGGGAGTACAGATCTTTGCATTTCCAAACGCAATTCACGGAGTTTCTCTTCAAAAAGTTTTAAATGGGCAAAAAAGGTGTGCTCCCCTTTTTCAAACCCTTCTGAAAACCCCTTTTTTTCCTCCTCTATACGATCTAAAGCGAGCTGTTCATGAGCCTCTTTGAGCTCTTTTTCTGCTTGAAGAATTAACCGATCGAGAGTTAAAAGCTCTTGCCACTCGTTATGGCTGATAATTTTTTGCCCCTCTTGGATTTTAAATGGGCGCTGTTTGGAGATTTGCAACATGTTATAAAGCCCTATTTAGAACGGTTTCGAGTTGTTTGAGAAGGATGTCAGTTATCTCTTTTTGGGGTTTCTTCTGTGGAGGCATAAAGATGGCGGGGATAAAGGAAAAGAGGGTCTCATAAGCTGTAGATAGCGCCCCTCTTAATCGTGTTTTTCCCCGGTCAAAAAGAGCTCTGTCTAGGCTCTCTTTTTTTAAATCCCAAGCGTTGATGTGCATGCTTGGGAGTTGTACCGGATTTTCCTGTGAGCGGCATGACTCCAGAAATTGGAGCTCTTTGAGTGACAGAGACTGTTTGAGGGATTGGAAGATGTCGGTGCGCACGACATGTTTTATTTCGTCAAAAAGATCATAAAGGCCTAAAAAGCGGCAAATGAGATGTAGTTGCTCTTCAGATAGGGTGATTAAACGGTTTAAGGGATCTTTGGTCAGAAAGTAGGGTGAGGGGAGATGGGGTTGCATTTTGATAAAAAATTCTTTTTGCAAAGGTTCCAGATCCATCAAATCGTAGGGTGTGGGTGGGGTGTGTTCCATAATGGGCAGCATTTTAAGCTCCTTTCTTGTCGACTCGTCTAAAAACTTTAAGGGGCCCTCATCGCGCCCCAGTAACCATTTAAGGGTTAAAAGTTCTCTATTGATGGGGCGACTCCTCTTTCTTTTTTATCACGGGGAGGGGAATCAAAAGTTCTTTAAAACCGCCGTTATCGCGAATAAGAGGATAGACTTTGTAAAGGATCCAGCCAAGAAGAGACAAGGAGAGGACAAACAAAGTTAGAAGAAACCCAAAAATGAATCTGAATACTCCCAAGGATCTTTTTGTCATGGTGATTGACCAGACTTGTACAAAATCTTGTGCAAACTTTCCCTGATCTGCAACAGTCGAAATATCATTTAGCCTTGAGCGATCGGAAACTACGGTAACATCGTTGATCTCCAGTCCGTTCACGCTACCTGAAACAAGTCGTTTGATTTTGGATTCAAGGTGGCTGTTGGGATCGTCGATAATCCCTTGGTGTTTTACGAAAACGGCTGCAGTAATGCGATTTGTTGGTTCTGTGGCCTCAGCAGGGGGGAAAGAGATTTGCACAGAAACATCAATTACCCCATCTATCATCATGATCGTATTTTGGATTTGTTGTGCAAGGCCCGCCTGATAACGAATAGTTTCTTGTTTATCTGAAGTCATCAAACCGGAAGGAGCAAACAGTTCGAGAAGGTTAGGACCGACTCTTTTTGGTAAACCATTTTGATTGAGCAATGTCATCGCTTCGATTGCTTTTTCGCGAGAGGCGACAATGTTATATTTAGCTGTAGCACCCCCATCAGCACCAGCAGCAATGGGCATCATCTCCTTGGTTGCAGAGATCCCTTTACTCTCTAAAAAAACTACAATTAAATTAGCTTCTCTTTCATCAAGGTTAGAAACGATTTCGGTTTTGTTGTCACAACCTAAAAGAAAAAGGAAGAGAAAGAGGTGCAAAAATCTATAAAGGCGTGGCTTCATTCTTATCTCCAAATACTTTTTCTCGAATATGGCGATGGATAGTTTAACACCATCTCGATTTTTTCTCATTTGATCTGTTTTGATTTATTATGCAACAGTTGATTGACATGTAAGGTTAAATCGGTTTGTCGTATACTTTAAGACATGTTTAGAACCATCCTGTTTTCTCTTGTTTTTTTTTCTTTTTATAGTTGTTCCGGGACAAAAAATACCCCTCCAATACGGGTAGCTTTTGATTCAGGATATTTTTCGCAAACGATGCAGACGGTACGAATGAAGGGTTTTTTTGACGAAATTCTCCTCCACTTAGAAAAAAAATTGGGGTTTTCGGTGGAGCTTGTTCCTGCCTTCCCAGAGTCTCTGCAAGACCTTTTGATCAAAAAAAAGGTGGATCTTATTTTTTCCGATTTGCATCAGTCGATCATGATGAAAAAGCAATTCCGATTCTCGGAACCGCTTTTATACAACGGCTACTACCTTGTTACAAATAAAGAGGATAGAAGAGGATTAAAAGATTTAGATACGAGACGAGTTCTTTTACTTAATAATGAAGAAGCGACCGTATTGATTGCCAGATATCCCAGGGTCGATTTTGGCTTCTACATCGATGAAAGGGATGGTTTTTTGCAACTTTCGAAATCGAGTTGCTCTGCATTGCTGGCACCTGTTGGATTTTTTAGGCTTTTTGAAACAGATTTTACTATTCACAAACAGGAGATAACCGACCGCAATTTCAGCTTTATCGGATTAAATACGAACGAGAAGATCGCCCAAGTATTTAATGAGTTGGAGAGGATGAATAAGGAAGGGTTGATCGAGGCGATTAAAAATAGATGGGAAATCAATCCTTGACATCTTTAAAGATGTTGAGATCGATAGAACATTTGTCGTTAAACACAAAAATGTTCCTGATCCCTGAGAGAATATTTTTATCCATCGGTACACTTTTTATATCCCAAATTTCTTTGGCATAATCTTCAATACTTCTATCAGAGGAGAAGTTTCCTACCCCTGCAATATTCATAAGTGCAAGATGGTTCCATTTATCTTTATCGCAGTAGGCTTTGAGACACTCTTTTTGCATCTCATGGTAGCGAGGGAGATCGAGAAGGGTGAAGTAGCTATCCGAATTTTCCAGATAATTTGCAATTCGAGAAAATGCTTCACGTTCCTCCGGATAGGACGCTAGTAAATCGGAGCGCAAGGTGTCGATCAACCAGCGGATCTGGGGATTCTCATTGACAAGTGTTTGGGGGTGATAGCTGTGGTTGGCAATCTTGTCAAAAATCTCATCTTTTGTAGCGCCAAAAATGAATGGGAAGTAGGCTTCTCCTACCTCCTCTTTGAGCTCTATGGTAGCCCCATCCAAAGTTCCCACTAGAAGTCCGCCATTAAGGCAAAACTTAAATAAAGAGGTTCCCGAGGCTTCGAATCCAGCAGTCGAGATTTGTTGGGAGGTATCGGCAGCAGGTATGAGTTTTTCGGCAAGGCTAACATTATAGTTTGGAACAAAAATACATTTTAGATGGGCGCTCACTTCCGAGTCGTTATTGATATGTCTGGAAATGGCACAAATAAGACGTATCAAATCCTTCATCAAGGTATACGAGGCGGCCGATTTGCCGGCAAAAATAGAGAATTTTTTTACGGGGGGGATGTAGGATTTTTCCTTGATTTCTTTCATCAAAAGCATCAAGTGCAAGGCATTCATCATCTGCCGCTTGTACTCGTGTAATCTTTTGATTTGCAAGTCAAAAAAGACCCCTTTTTCGGGCACTTTGTTTTGATGAAATACGTTTGCCCATAGTGCATCATCACTCCCTTCTTTTTTCATACGGTTCTTGGCTAAATACTGGAGCAGGTTGGCTTTAGCCTCCTCCTTGATGGCGGCAAATCGAGATTTAGTTTGGGGGTCATTAGCAAATTTTCTGAGTTCAGTAAATTTTTTGTAGTCTGTAACCCATCCTGGGCCGATCATATCATCAAAAAATTTGGCTAGTGATGGATTACATTTTAAAGCCCAGCGTCTGAAGGTTACCCCATTCGTAACATTGGTGAATTTAGCTGGATAGAGCTTAGCAAAAGGTTTAAAGATAGTCTCTTTGATTAGTTCGGAGTGGAGCTTTGCAACACCGTTAATTTTATTGCAGACATGGCAACAAAGTCTTGCCATGTGTATTTTATTGTCCTGAATAATCGAGATTTGACGAATCAAATCCTCGTTATAGGGGAATTTTTGGCGTACTTGGTCACAGATAAATTGATTGATTAATTCTATTGCTCTGAGCTGGCGAGGTAGAAGCCTTCTAAAAAGGGGCTCGTCCCACTTTTCCAAAGCCTCTTGCAATATAGTGTGATTTGTATAGTTTAGGCAGTGAGAGGCGATATCCCATGCTAAGGGAATCGTTGTGTGATACTCTCTAACAAGAACTCTTATGAGCTCTGCACAGGCAATAGCCGGGTGGGTGTCGTTAAGTTGAATAGTGACCTTATCTTTCATCAGGGAAAGATCAGTATAATTGCTAAAAAAATCTCTGAAAATATCTTGAATTGAACCAGATACGAGCAAGTACTCTTGCATGAGCCGGTACTCTTTCCCAAGCTCGACAGCGTCCGACGGATAGAGAACCGAGGTGATGTGGGTAAACTTGGTCGCTGCGGCTAGGTCACCAGCGGAAAAAGAGATAATTTTGAAGTTTGAAGAAATAGCTTTGGTCGAAAAAAGCTTCAGAAGATTTACCCCTGCATACTCCCCGTAACCCACTGTGGGGATACTAAAGCACTGGGCATTGACCTCGTCGTAATTCGCTAGATAGTACGTTACCTCTCCAGATTTGTTTCTCGATTCGCGAAGATCTCCATGATACTGGACTTTTGCGGAACTATTTGGATCAAACCGAATCCAAGGGTTTCGTCTGTCAAGCCAAGTTTCTGCTGTCTCGATTTGGGTACCGTAAATGATCTCTTGTTTAAAAATTCCGTACTCGTAAAGCAGACCGTAGCCAATAGCAGGCATATTAAGGGTGGCAAGTGAATCCAAAAAGCAGGAGGCTAGTCTCCCCAGGCCACCGTTTCCTAGAGCTGGGTCTATGTAAGCCTCCTCGATGTCATTTATAGAAAAATTAAGGATTTTAGCCGCTTCCTTAAGATTCTCAAGTTGAAGAACATTTATTACGTTCATTAAAGTCCAAACGCCGGGGAGGTATTCCAAAGATAGATAGTACAGCTTTTTTGGTTTTTCTTTTTGGTATGTCTTTTGGGTGGCAGCTTGGCGTACTAACACCTCTTCCCGAGCTGCGATTGCAATCACCTCGGCCTTTTCCCGAATACTAAGTTCCTCAAATGGTTGTCCAAATTCTATTAGGGCAACCTGTCGTATATGTTGGACGTTGCTGGCGATTGTTTCTTTTGAAGGGCTCATTCTTCCCTATTAAAGGATTTGGGGATTTTTAACCAATTCTTTTGGTAAAACAAGCTATAACTGTAAAAAAAATTATAATCCGAACTGTTGTGCTATAAGATGGAAAATAAGAAAAATCCCCATGGATAAAAAGGCGCTAGACGGTACTGTAATGAGCCAGGAAAAGCCGATATCCTTGATCATCGAGAGGTTTAAAGCGGCAAGACCTCTAGCAAAACCGACCCCTAAAACAGCCCCAACAAGGCAATGGGTTGTAGAGATAGGCACCCCTAATTTTGAGGCAACTAGAATTGTGGCTGCGGCTCCGAATTCGGCACAAAAACCCCTTGTCGGGGTGAGCTCTGTAATTTTTTTTCCGATGGTTTCTATAACGCGCCAGCCAAAAGTAGCCAGCCCAATCACAATACCGAATCCGCCAAAAACAAGAAGCCAGAAAGGGATTGGTGTTGGATTAGAGATGGATTCAGGGGTGTAGAGAATTTTAAAGATTGCGGCAACCGGACCCACAGCGTTCGCAACATCATTTGCTCCATGTCCAAAGGCTACACAGCATGCAGAAAGAATTTGTAAAAAGCTCACGAGTTTTTCCACCACGTTGAAATCGTGCGTGAGTGGGCTTCGTATATTCGATTTTTTTCTCACTTCCCTTGTGAGCATTTTAGTTTTATCCACAAGTTTCTGGACTTCGGGGCTTTCGAATTCTGAAGCAAAGAGTTGTGCAAGTTTGAGATTTTTTAATGCCTCTTGCAAGCTTTCGAGTTTTTGTTGATGCACCGATTGCTCCTCAAAATCATCTGAAGAGGAGGGGCGCCAAAATCTCAATCCTATGAAAGATAGAACTCCTAAAAAGCTGGAGATAAGAAAAGCATAAAGGTAGGGGTTGTCCCCTTCAAATCGGCCCATCAAAATAGTGGTGAAAAAAGTGAAAGTCACAATAAAAACAAAAAATGGGAAGAGGCGTTTTGTTGCTAAAATCGGGTGTCGGGCAAAAAGGATGTATTTTTGTACGATTTTGAAGAAGAAAAAAGCCGTGATGGCGCTTATCAATGGGGAGATAATCCAACTTGAGACGATGGCGCCTATAATTCCCCAGTTAACCGCATCCAATCCCCCTGCTACAAGGCCGAATCCCACAATTGCCCCAACAATAGCATGCGTGGTAGAGATAGGCCAGCCCTTTAAGTTGGCCCCTTGTAAACAGATTGAAGTAGCTAACAGAGCACTTAACATCCCCACAACAATCGTGTTGGGGTCAGTAATAAAGTCGGTGGAGTCGATTAACCCCCCCTGGATGGTTTTTGAAACATGAGAGCCAAAAAAAGCCGCTCCTAAAAACTCAAAAATAGCGGCAACAAAAATCGCTTTTTTCATAGACAAAGAGCCCGATCCCACAGAGGTTCCGATCGCGTTTGCAACATCGTTTGCACCGATGTTCCAGAGCATGTAAAAACCAACTATAAGGACAAAAGCTACAAAGGCAATTTCTAAAGGCATTAATTTTTATCTAGGGTTAAAAGAATTTTCAATGCGAGCCCTTCGCAAACGTGAGCAATTTGGCCAAGGGTCTCTATAAATTTATTTGTCTGGTAAAAAAGGGTAAAATTTTTGTCGTGAGCACTTAATGCATAGAGCTCTTTCGTCAAACGCTGTCGTAGAAGATCTGACTCGTACTCCTTATGCGCTGTGATTTCCACCATGTTGCGTACCCGTTCAAACTCGGGTCCCCCAAAACTCGCTTCCAGAAGATCGGTAAGCTCTAAAACAACCTTTTTTGTGTCGAGAAACACGTCTAGACATTTTTGATTGTAATCTATGAATAAAGGTTTTAGGGTTTCAAAAAACTCGAGCTCTCTGTACGATAGGACGTTTCCGGCCTCTAACGCTTTGTTGGCAATCATATCCTGGAGAATCACTAATTCCAAAACGTCCTCTTTTCGAATGATAGGAAAAAAGGCTCTAGTTATACTGTTACGTATTTCCAGCTTAAGTGAATCTGCGTTAAATTCGATCTTGGAGAGCTCCGAAACGATCGGACCTATATCATGGTATTTTCCATTAAGTGTGCAGTCGATAGCTTCTTGCAATTTCTCCATACTCGACGAGACAATTTGCATGTGCGCCATTAAGAGCTTAAATGGGTTGCTACCAAAAATCTTAGAAAATTTGAGCATAGGGATTATCCTAAAAAGATCCGCTTCTAGATCATTTTTAGAGGATAAAAGAGTTAAGAGATAATCGCAAGTGTTTCAGACTCCAGCAATTCTTTGAATTGACCGGGTTGTAAAGATCCTAGCTGTAGATTTCCAATGCGCACACGTTTGAGTTGAACGATCTCGAGGCCGGCCTTTTGAAAAAGGACGCGAATTTCCCTCTTACGCCCCTCTTTGAGAATCACTTTTGTAGTCCCTTTGCGGATTTTAATTACCGATTTAGGGCGCACATAAGAGCCCTCCACAAATCCCCCTTTGGAGAGCTGGACTAAATGTTCATGGCTGATTTCTTGGACAGTTTTTACAATATACTCCTTTTCGACACCCGACTTAGGGCTAGAGACGCTATTGGCAAACGCACCATCATTTGTGACAAGAATAAGGCCTTCGCTATCTTTATCGAGCCTTCCGATTGTGAAAAGCCTCCCTTGTGTTGCAGGGAAAAGATCGGTCACAAGCTTTTCTTGCTTAAAACGCCTTTCGGAGCAGACAAAACCTCTAGGCTTATTGAGAGCATAGTAAAGGGTTTGTTTACGCGATTTAATGAGCTGTTTGTCAACCAGGACCTTATCCTTGGGATCGACGCGAAAAAACGGCTCTTTTTGGATCATTCCGTTCACTTCAACTAGGCCGTTGAAGATCAGCTCTTCGGCTTTACGACGAGAGGTGGGGTAAAAACGGGCTACAAAGGTATTGAGACGCTGTGTCATGGGTTTTAGTCCTAAAAGGCTCTGCTAAGGGATCTATTTTATAGTAGATCAACCTAAAGTTGCAACAAAATCGCCTTCCGTCTAACGATTAAAGGTAAGAGAATAAATTAGAGTGGGTTAACGCCCCCTTTTTTTTATTAAAATGGGAAAAGGGTAAAGGATCCTGGGAGGTAGGTTTGTCAAAATTAATTTTAATTCGTCACGCGGAGTCTTTGTGGAACAAAGAAAACCGTTTTACAGGAGATATTGACGTTGGTTTAAGTCTTACAGGGGTTTTTCAAGCCTTGAGTGTAGCCGATTCGATACCCCCCTTTTCGGTAGTCTATACCTCAACTCTTTTTCGCTGCAAGATGACAGCAGCCCTCCTTTTGGCGATGTCAAAAAAGCTTTTTAGCTTTTCCGCCCACCAAACTGAGGGGATCGATATACGCATAATTCAGGATAAAAGAATCGATGAGCGGGATTATGGGGAGCTAAAGGGGAAAAATAAGCAAGAGACGCAACAAAAATATGGTAAAGAACAGTTTTTAAAGTGGCGACGAGGATACAAAGATCGTCCCCCCGCAGGAGAGTCCTTATTTGATGTAGAGATACGTGTCAAAGATTTTTTAGACAAAACTCTAAAGCCTAAACTCGCTGAAAATGAGAGTGTTTTGATTGTTGCGCACGGCAATTCCCTAAGAGCCCTTGTGAAAATTTTAGACCATATTAGCGATGAAGACGTAGTTCATTTAGAAATTCCTTTGATGCAACCAAGGATTTACGAGATGAAAAATGGGGCGTTTGTTAAAATTTAAGCATCATGATGCATCTTGATCGTTTTGAAGCTATCCATTTAAGAACCCCCTGGGCGCCTAAAAATTTAATTGATAGGGCGAAATTAGCCCTTGAGACCCTTTTCAAGAGGGGTAAAGAGAAGCTTGACCCCTTCAAGTTCGAGGTATTCTCATCGGAAGAGGAGGCTTTTATGCAGCTTATTCTTTCCCTTATCCATGAAAAAGCGCTCACCGAGGGGAAAAACCATCTTCTCGTTTTAGACACTCTTCGCTCTCCTTTCAAAGCAATACTTGCAAAATTTGCCCCCTTGGGGATCCAAGTTGACCAGATACCATTAACCCCTTTGGGAACGGTCGATCTTGAGGAGTTGAAAAACAGTTTCTATCCTACAACTATGGGTTTTCTTTTTGAGCCATTTGATCTGATGACGGGTGTGGAGCAACCGGTTGAGGAGATTCTTTTAGCCTGTGAAAATCATTGTCCTGTTTTTCTGCTTACGAAAGCTCTATTTGGCCTACAAAATTTCTCAGAAAAAATCGAAGCGATACAATGCGACAATGCTCTATTTGTCCCTAGAACCTATCCCTTATCTGGTTCAAAAGAGCCAGACAGAATTTTTGCTGCAGCTACAGAGATTCAGGAGTGCTTTGCCAGACGGGTGGAAGAGGGGATGCAACTCCTTTATCTGCGCAGATTTTTTGAAAGAGCAATTGAGTCTATGGGGGGGGAGATTTTTTTCAAGACTGCAAAGCGCGAGCCGGGGACTATTGTCTTTGGTTTTTCGGGGATTCATGGAGAGCTTTTATCTTACTGGCTATGCCAGCGTGGGATTTTCACCTCAATAGGGGGAGGGCAAAGGCCCTCTTTGCATCGACATCTCTCTTCAATCGGATTTGAGGACAGCCAAGCATACACAGCGGTTCATGTAAGTTTCTCCCCCGACTTGGAGGAGAATACCCTGCAAGAGGTTCTCATCACGATTGAAGAGTGTCTAAGATTAACCAAACGTTCCGCTGAGAGGGTCTAAAATGGAAATTTTTTCCTGGAATCGTTACACAAAAAAAATGCAAGACTTTCTTAAAAGGCCCCTATCAGTCGGTACTTTCGGACAACAACCTGACGGGATGATTTGCCTTAAGGCAGAGGCGGGAGCAAAAGAGGAGGGGAACTGGTTTCACATCCAAATCGTGGTGGATACCGCAGATGGTGTGATAGCAGATGTGAAGTTTCTTTTTTTTGGCCCCACGATATTACTGGTTAGTCTGGAGTCTTTGAGCCGTTTTATAGTCCGAAAAAATATTAAGCAGGCAAAAAAAATAACCCCTGAGATTCTAGACCGATTTTTGCGACAGGAGGAATCCAAACCAGCTCTGGATGAGAAGCAGATCCCTTACCTACTATTTGTAATAGAGGGCTTTTTGGAGGCCCTTTCGCAGGCTCCAGAAATCGATATACAGGAGTACACCACCCCGTTGGATGGGATGAAGGGGGATAGATGCGAAACTTTGGCTCAGGATTGGGATGAGCTTTCGGATCCAAAAAGAATGGAGATTTTGGAAAATGTGTTCGAAGAGCACATTCGCCCCTTTTTAGCCATAGATGAGGGCGGCGTACAGATTTTGGGAATTGAAAATCAGACTCAAGTGAAAATAGCCTACTCAGGAAACTGCACCTCTTGTTTCTCCTCGATCGGAGGGACATTGCAAGGGATACAAAATGTTTTAAACCAAAGAATCCATCCCAAACTAACGGTAGTACCCGATTTAGAAAATCTCCATCTAGGCCACTAAAGACCTAGTTTTTGAAAACGTTCTACTTTGTTCCACTCGTTTGCAAATGGGGAGAAGCCCTGGTTTAGAAACGTGGGGATCTGCTCTAAAATCAGGGTATCAAGCTGTCTAAAAAACTTTTCGGTATCTACCCTAAGTGCACTAAATTCTTCTGGTGCGCTTTGGGTATTTAAACCATAGCTTAAAATGAGTCGGTCTCCTGTTTGGTGACAAAGAAAACCGGCACATTTTTTCCCTTCAAAATAGAGGTCATTGGGCTCTTTAAAAAGAACTTTTTTCCCCTCGTGGCGGATCGTCAGATAGAGGCAAAGGGCAAGAAAATTTGCCGCTTCGGGGTAAACACGGGGCGGAATTTTCACGACGTAGGTGACGAAGAGATTCCCTTCAAGGCTTATCCATTTGCGATCGTTTTGACCTCTTCCTTTTGTCTGAATGTAAGCACGGAGGCAGGTGAGCGAAGCTGGATCAAACAGGTTGGCGTGAAGTTTTGCGTACTCATGCGTGGAGTCGATGGTTTCGAAAAAAAGGAGTTTACGATTTAATGTCATAAGGGAATATAGTACGCAATCTAAAGGGAACTTCTCAAGTGCGATTTGTCAAGTTTATCAAACAGCTCGACTTCAAGATGATCATGGTCATTTTCATTTTGATGTGTTTGAGCCTTACTGTAATCAGCTCCAGCACTATTCAGCAGGAAAATTCCCCAGGATTTTTCTCCTCTGCAGTGATTGCCCAACTAAGAAGTTATGCGGTTGGCTGGGCTGCTTACTTTTTCTTGGCCTGGTGTGACTACAGAAATATCAAAAAGTCGGCTCCCATTTATTATACTGTGATCCTGATCCTCCTTTTAGGCCTTTTTTTTACCAATCCAATCCAAAATGTCCATAGGTGGTTTCGCTTCCCTTTTCTCCCATTTGCGCTTCAACCTAGTGAATTTGCCAAAGTGGTTTTGATGATCATGCTTGCATGGTATTTCGAAGATAAGTACCACACCAGCAAAAAGCTTTCTGTAGGATTAAAAGCGCTTGGAATTGTCTTTGTCCCATTCGTTTTTGTCTTAAAACAGCCAGATCTGGGTACTGCGTTGATTCTCCTTCCTCTTTGCTATACCGCTTTTCTTTTTGCTCAAGGGCATAAAGGGATTATCCGTTGGATGACTATTGGGGGACTGGTGTCCGTAGTCTTTGTGGTATCGATTTTTACAGGGTATATCCCCTTTGAGAAAGTCAAAGGTCCACTATCTCACGTTTTAAAGGAATATCAAATAGAAAGGCTTAATCCTCAGACCTACCACCAAAAAGCGGGACAAACAGCAATCGCTTTGGGAGGTTTTGGGGGGAGTGGTTTCGGAAAAAGCCAGTTTACAGGTCAAGAGTGGCTCCCTTTTGCACACACAGACTCGATCTTCCCAGCATTCACAGAGGAGTTCGGGTTGATTGGGGCTGGCTTTTTATTTGCACTCTTTTTCAGTTTGATTTATTTGAGTTTAAAAATAGCCGAAGAGGCACAAGATCGATTTGGAAAACTTTACGCGGCTTGTACAGCAACATACATAGCGGTACATGTAATTGTGAACATTTCGATGATGGCAGGAAGTTTACCCATAACAGGCGTTCCGTTGATTTTGATGACCTATGGTGGATCGTCTGTTGTGGCAACGATGATGTGTCTTGGGCTTTTACAAAGTATAACAGTAAGAAGGTTTAGGTTTTGATGAACGATCTATTTATTTTTACCCCCGGATTTTGGATTGGAGAAGGGATGATGGAATTGACAAATGTGGCGGAAAAAATCCCTTTTATTGTGAAATGGATGGTCCCCTCTTTCAAACCTGAGGACCCTTATCTGGAATTAATCCAGCAGATTCAAATAAAAGGGCATAGCGAAGTGATGACAAATAACTTCACTTTTAAAGATTTTGAAAAACATCGGTTTAGCATTATCTTGGAAAGTGATAACATCGGCCAAGTGATGGGTCCCGGCCAGATAAAATCGGATTGGATAGGTTGGGAATTTAAGGAAAATCTCATCGGATTTGATGGTTATGAATATTATCAACATCAAGGAGATGGGCATTACATCATGGAAGCAGAATACAGCACGAGCGACGATCTTAGAACGGTGATGCGAGGTAAACTTTGGAAGCACACAAAAGCGGGTATTCAAGGAAAATGAACACAAAATGGAAAATTTTTGCGGTATCTATGGCTTTTTTAGTCTGTACTGGATGTAACGGGCCGCAAGATATGACACGGGAAAATTTTTACAGCGTTCAACTCCAAACCCCAAAATCCCAATTAGAAAAAAAATATGGCAAACCGCTTTACAAATACCACGATGAGCAGGGTTATGAGGTGTATGAGTACGTGGAGCGAGTCTACGTAGGGAATGCAATCATCGAGCAGAATTACTACTACTTCTTCATAAAAGAGGGGGTTGTAAAGAAAAAAGGGCAGAAGGTTCAAACTCCTCCCCCCTGGTCAGAGCCCTACAACGCCGACCCGATTCTCGACTTTTAAACATAAGCCCCCTCAAAAAAGGGGGTTTTTTCTAAGCAAAAAAAAACCTTCACCCAGTGAGTGAAGGTTAAAATCCTTAGAGATCAAGAAACTTTAAACAGTTACTGTTGAAATTTCTACACCGGATGCGATCACCAATTTTTTGAGTCTATCGGCTGTTTGTGGAGCAACGATAATGTCAATGAGTCTGGAATGTGTTCTGGACTCGTATTGGTCACGTGATTTACGGTCAACGTGTGGGGAGCGCAACACTGTGAAACGCTCGATTCTCGTCGGTAGTGGGAATGGTCCCGCTACGACAGCTCCTGTAGACTTTGCAGCTTCTACAATCTCTTTAGCAGTTCTATCGATCACTCTAGAGTCATAGGCTTTGAGTCGGATGCGGAGCTTCTTAGATGATTTTGTTGATGTTGAAGACATGGCAACTCTTAGCTCTTTTTAATAAGTTCTTCTTTAAACTTCTGTGGAAGTTCGTCATAGTGCGATGGCTCCATCACGTAGCTCGCACGACCAGAAGTGGCCGAACGGAGGGCGGTGGAGTATCCGAACATCTCGGAAAGGGGCACATGAGCTTCTACACGAAGTCCTGATTTAGTATGTTCTTGTCCTAAAACCTGTCCACGACGACGGTTGAGGTCTCCGATTACATCACCGACGTAATCTTCAGGTGTCGAAACCGCAACTTTCATGATAGGTTCAAGGATAATAGGATCACAAACTCTGGCACAGTCTTTGGCACACATAGATCCTGCGATACGGAAAGCCATCTCGCTAGAATCGACGTCATGGTAAGATCCAAAAACGATGGCCACTTTGGTGTCGACAAGAGGATAGCCCGCAAGAACACCTGTGTTAAGTCCGTCCTCGATCCCTTTGATAACTGCCGGGATGTATTCACGTGGAATGACACCACCCACAATCTTGCTAACGACTTCGTTTCCTTTGCCGCGCTCGTTGGGCTCCATCTCGATGACAACATGGCCGTATTGACCGCGTCCACCGGACTGCTTAACGTATTTTGTCTCCATTTTTCCAGCTTTACGGACAGCTTCACGATAAGCAACCTGTGGTTTACCTACGTTAGCTTCGACCTTAAATTCACGGAACATACGGTCTGTAATGATCTCCAAATGGAGCTCACCCATACCTGCAATAATTGTTTGTCCAGTCTCCTCGTTAGTGAAAACGCGGAAAGTGGGGTCCTCTTCGGACAATGAGCTCAATGCAACCGCAAGCTTTTCGCGATCACCTTTAGATTTTGGCTCAATAGCCATGGAGATAACGGGTTCTGGGAACTCCATTTTCTCGAGGATGATTGGATAATCTTCTTCAGTAAGTGTATCACCTGTAGAGGAGTTTTTCAGTCCGATAACACCAACGATGTCTCCGGTTCCTGCCTCTTCGATGTCCTCGCGCTGGTTCGCATGCATACGAACGATACGGGAGATACGCTCTTTTTTCCCTTTTGTTGTGTTCGCAAGGGTCATCCCTTTCTTGAGCACACCTGAATAGATACGCACGAAGGTCAAACGGCCAACGAAGGGATCGGTCATCACTTTGAAAGCAAGACCAGTAAATTTTTCACTGTCATCAGGAACAACAGTCATAGGCTCGTCGTTTTTGACGTTGTAAGCCTTCATGTTTCCGCGGTCTAGCGGAGAGGGCATGTAACGTGTAACGGCATCAAGAAGCTGTTGTACACCTTTGTTTTTGAAGGCAGTACCACAGAAAACCGGATTGAGTTTGTTTTTTACGACTGCCATGCGTAACTTAGCATGGATATCTTCTTCAGGAACGCTGTCCGGATCTTCGACGACCTTCATCATGAAGTCTTCGTCTTCTTCATCGATAGTGGCAAGTTCCTCGAGAAGCTCTTTTCTCAATTTTTTCGCTTCGCTTAAGAGCTCGCTAGGAATTTCGATGGTGTCGTAGTCAGCACCCATGGTTTCGTCGTTGAAGACGTACCCTTTCATGCTGATAAGATCACACATCCCTTTGAAATCACCTTCGGCCCCAATAGGAAGCTGAGCAGCAAAAGCGTTGGCACCCAACTTGTCGCGCATCGACTGGATCGCACCGAAATAGTCTGAACCGACTCGGTCCATTTTATTTACGAAAGCGATACGGGGTACTCCATAACGGTCAGCTTGGTTCCAAACAGTTTCTGATTGTGGTTCAACACCGTCAACGGCACTGAATACAGCAACAGCACCATCAAGAACGCGCAATGAGCGCTCCACTTCCACTGTAAAGTCTACGTGGCCGGGGGTATCGATAATGTTGATTTTGTGTCCTTTCCAGAATACGGTAACTGCAGCAGAAGTGATCGTGATACCACGCTCTCTTTCTTGCTCCATCCAATCGGTTGTTGCAGCTCCTTCATGAACCTCACCGATCTTGTGAACCATACCGCAATAGAAGAGAATACGTTCAGTACAGGTGGTTTTACCGGCATCGATGTGAGCCATGATCCCGATATTTCTGAGCTTAGCTAGGTCTTGTTTTGCCGCTTGCGACATGCTGTATTTAATCCTTAAATCTTTTGCTAAAATGAAGAACCCACTAGGGAAGTAGTGGGTGTTTTATCTGGCTTACCAACGGAAGTGGGCAAAAGCTTTGTTCGCTTCGGCCATTCTGTGGGTATCTTCTTTTTTCTTAACGCTTGCACCGGTGTGGTTATGGCAGTCAGTCAACTCGTTTGCAAGTTTGATGTGCATGGGTTGACCAGACTTCTTTCTGGAATGGGTGATAATCCAGCGAAGTGCAAGGGATAAGCGACGAGCTGGTGTAGTCTCGATAGGCACTTGATAGTTGGCACCGCCTACACGTCGAGATTTAACCTCGAGAAGTGGGGATGTATTTTCAATAGCTTTATCGAAGCTCTCTTTAGTGTCGGCGCTTCCGATTTTGTTCGCAAAGAGTTCCAATGCATCGTAAACTATGGTTTTTGCAACAGTTTTTTTGCCACGCTCCATGACAAGATTGATGAGCTTAGCAATAACTTCTGATCCATATTTTTCGTCAGCTTTGATCTCACGCTTTGCAGCTTGGTGTCTTCTTGACATGAATTCCTCTAGTGATCCTGACTATTTACCGCTCTTCGATCCATACTTAGATCGCGATTTCTTTCTGTTTTTTACCCCTTGAGTGTCCAAGTTACCGCGAACGATGTGGTAGCGAACACCGGGAAGGTCTTTAACCCTACCACCGCGCACGAGAACGATACTGTGCTCTTGGAGGTTGTGGCCTTCACCTGGGATGTAAGAGATAACCTCTTTTTTAGTTGAAAGTCGAACTTTTGCGACTTTTCTCAAAGCGGAGTTTGGCTTTTTTGGCGTCTGTGTATAGACTTTTGTGCAAACTCCACGCTTTTGTGGACAAGCTTCGAGGGCTGGACTTTTAGATCGTTTTTCTTTGGGCACTCGTGGCTTGCGAATCAACTGGTTGATAGTTGGCATAGTTGCCAGACTCCTTTTATGTCGAATTGAGAACACTATACCGTCCAAATGAATAAATGCCAAATAGAAAATTCGTGTGAAAAAAA
>Ga0169931_10000736_pt1 | contig 54555 bp, 35 predicted proteins | sample Kivu_15m_20L_FD_129675 | JGI IMG/M metagenome (GOLD analysis project Ga0169931, IMG submission 129675) | Freshwater microbial communities from Lake Kivu, Western Province, Rwanda to study Microbial Dark Matter (Phase II) - Kivu_15m_20L... | ecosystem: Environmental > Aquatic > Freshwater > Lake...
CTGTCTTTGCTACTAAACTGTCTTTGCTACTAAACTGTCTTTGCTACTGAACTGACTCTGCTACTGAACTGTCACTGCGGCAAAACTATTGCGGCTATCTCAACGCTGCACCGAAGCCCGGACGCAAATCCCTCTTCCTCTGTGCATCATACGCACCACCCAGTTTTCAGAAGCAATCCTGTCAAAATTTCCTCTTTCCGCGCCCCACTGGCGAAATTTTTCAGCCCCGAGGCCTTCGTCCCACAAACGCGACTCTTCCAATTCGCTTAACTATCGACCACAAACTATCGACCACTAACCATCGATGGTTTCTCGCACCACTTCGTCCGCCGTCGTCACGCCCTCGAACACATACTTCAAACCGTAGTCGCGCAGCGGAATCATCCCGGACTTGGCCGCCACCTTTCGCATCTCATCAATCGTGACGTTTTGCATCACCAAATCCCGCAATTCGTCATTCATGATCATCAGCTCAAACAGCCCCACACGCCCCTTGTAGCCAGTGTTATTGCAGCGATCGCATCCCTTGCCCTTATAGAACTTACGACCCCCCACCTGTTCTGGGGTAACACCCAGATCGGCCAGCATTTCCAGCGGCGGTTCAGTCTCCTCACGGCATTTCGTGCAAATGCGTCGCACCAAGCGCTGCGCAAGAATCGCTTCCACCGTCGCCGTTATCATAAACGTCGGAATGCCCATGTCCTTCAATCGCGTGATCGTGCTCGGCGCGTCGTTGGTGTGAAGCGTGCTGAACACCAAATGCCCTGTCAGCGATGCCTGGATAGCGATTTCTCCAGTCTCCAAATCGCGGATCTCACCAACCAAGATAATGTCTGGATCCTGCCGCAAAATGGCCCGCAAACAAGATGCAAACGTCACCTGAATTTCCGGATCCACCGGTATCTGCACAATCCCGTCAATGTCATACTCCACCGGGTCCTCGGTCGTAATCAGCTTGTCTTCAATATGATTCAACTCGCTCAGCGCCGAATAAAGCGTGGTCGTCTTACCTGAACCGGTCGGTCCTGTCACCAACACAATTCCGTTGGGCCGCTCGCACACCTTGCGAAACTCCCGCAACGTCCGCTCATCCATCCCCACATTATTGAGCGACAGCGAAACCACCGATCGATCCAGCACCCGCATGACGACGCTCTCACCAAACATCGTCGGCAATACGCTGACACGCAAATCCACCGGGTGACCACCGATCATCAACTCGATCCGGCCGTCCTGCGGAAGCCGGCGTTCGGCAATATCCAAATTGGCCATCACCTTGATACGCGTTGTAATGGCAAACGCCAAATGCCGCGGCGGCGGAACCATTTCATACAACACGCCCTCCGCCTTGATGCGGATGCGGAACTCGTCTTCAAACGGCTCAAAGTGAATGTCGCTGGCATGGTCTTTAATCGCCAACAACATCACCATGTTGAGCAGCTTGCGCACCGGCACACTGTCGGCCAACGCCTCCGCATCGGTCAAGTTGAACGGCCCATCCATGTCGAGTGCTTTGGCCGCACGGAACAACTCCTCGTCCTTCTCCAATGCATCCACAATCCGCTCGACCGACTCATGATCCGAGGAATAATAGCGCTCGATCGTAGCCCGAATGTCGCGCTCCGTCGCCACCACCATCTCGATGTCGTACCCAAGAAATGTTCGCAGCTCATCTTCAATCGTTAAGTTCTGCGGATCGCATGTCGCCACCGTCAAACGGCGACCATCAAACCGCACAGGCACCACACGATACATCTGAGACATCGTTTCGTTCATCTTGTCGATTATATCGGGGGGCAACGTCACTTCCGATAATTGCACCACCTTCATCGACATCTGCTCGGCCAACGCCTGCGCGAGCTGATCGTCGGTGATCAAAGCCATATCTTCCGCGATTCGCCCAATCATCGCCCCAGGTTGCTGCTGCTGCTCTTCCAGCAACACTTGCAACTGATCGTCGGTGATAAAACCAAGGTCGACAAAAATCTGACCCAGTTTTCGAACTGCCATAAGGGAAAACCTTGTAAAGAAAAGCTAACTCAAAAAATACTGGACCAACCTGTGCGGGACCAACCCGTGCGGGACCAACCCGTGCGGGACCAACATCTCAGCCCCGCTCAATGCCCCCCCGAAGCGGGCGCATTGTGATCGAACTCTTCACCCGATCCATCTTCCATAATACCGCGGCGAGCATTCACAATTCGCTTGGCTAAATCGTCCGGACGATGCGATTTGGCTAGCACATCTTCCACGGTACACTTTCCATCCCGCCACAAATTGAACAGCGCATCATCCATCAAATTCATACCAAACTTGGCACCGGTCTGAATGGCCGAATTGATACGGAACGTTTTGTTCTCGCGGATCAAGTTGGCAATACCCGGTGTAACCACCAAAACTTCGTAAGCCGCTACACGGCCACCACCGTTTTTCGGCAAAAGCGTTTGAGCAACCACGCCGATAAGCGACGTGCTCAACTGAGTTCGAATCTGATCTTGCAAGTTACCAGGAAACGCGTCGATCATACGGTTGACCGTTCCCTGAGCGCTGTTGGTATGCAACGTACCGAACACGATGTGACCGGTTTCCGCCGCCGCAATCGCCGCAGAGATCGTTTCCAAGTCGCGCATTTCGCCCACGAGAATCACGTCCGGGTCCTGACGCAACGCGCGGCGAATCGCTTCCGCAAAACTCGGCACGTCGACGCCCACCTCACGCTGATTGATCGTCGACTTTTTGTGCTCATGATAAAACTCGATCGGGTCTTCGATCGTAATGATGTGATGGTCGTGCGATTCGTTGAGGTAATTGATCAGCGAGGCCAGCGTCGTGCTTTTTCCAGATCCGGTCGGACCTGTCACCAAAAACAATCCGCGAGGCCGCTGCACCAACTTCACCACCGACTCGGGCAAACCAAGCTGCTCAGGCGTCAGCTTGTCGTTGGGGATCTGCCGCAACACCATCGAAATATTGCCGCGCTGCTTGAAAATCGACACGCGAAAACGAGCCAAATCGCCGAAAGCAAAACCAAAGTCCGAACTACCCGCTTCCTGCAACTCACGCTGACAACGCTCCGGCGCAATACTCTTCATCAACGAAACCGTGTCGTCCGGCTCCAGCACCTTGGTTTCCAACTTCCGCATGCGACCGTGCAAACGAAACACCGGGGGCTGACCCACCACAATGTGGATGTCGCTCGCGCCACCCTTGACGGCAGCCTGAAGAAGCTTGTCGATCAAAATTGTTGCCATGCTCTGCGTTCCCACTCCGTGATAAATGGTTGTCCTGACAAACGACTGATAAACTCCGGGCTCCAACCCCCCAAAAAAACAGGTGTCTTGGCCCGCTCCAAACGGGGCACACTTAGGAGGTCTTGGTCCCCACAAATTCGGTGAAAACACGACTCAGGGCGATGTCTTCAATCTCCGTCCGCTTGGAAACACGATACACCTCTTCCAGGGTGGTGATCCCGCGAACCACCTTGCGTATCCCGTCACAGTAGAGCGTCGTCATACCCTGGCGAATCGCTTCGTCGCGAAGTTCAACGGAACTCTTCGCGCGAAACATCATCTCCCGCAGTTTCCCGTTGACCATCATCAGCTCGTAAATCCCAATGCGACCCCGGAACCCCGACTTGCCGCAATAGGGACATCCTTTCCCTTTGGAAAACTCTGCCACCGCTGCAACTTCCGCCGGAATCGACGCATCGGCCAGCACCGCAGCCGACAAGTTATTCTTCTGCTTGCAACGCTTGCAAATCGTACGCACCAATCGCTGAGCTAACACGCCGTTGACGGAACTTGCCACCAAATACCCCGGCACTCCCATATCGACCATACGTGTAATAGCACTGGGCGCATCGTTCGTGTGCAGTGTACTAAATACTAAGTGTCCAGTTAAAGAGGCTTGGATACCCATGGAAGCCGTTTCGGTATCGCGCATTTCGCCGACGAGAATAATGTTGGGCGCTTGCCGGAGCATCGCCTTGATGATGCGAGCAAAGTCCAAACCGATGTTATGCCGAACTTCCACTTGGTTGATACCCGGCAAGTAGTACTCGACAGGATCCTCGGCAGTGATGATTTTTCGGTCCGGTCGGTTCAAGGCGTTCAAACAGGCATAAAGCGTAGTTGTTTTTCCGGAACCCGTCGGACCGGTTACCAGCAAAATGCCGTTGGGGCGTTTGATCAGCCCCATGAAACTTTTGAAGTCGCGTTCAGCCAACCCCAACTGCCTGACACCCACCTTGATGTTATCCTTGTCGAGGATACGCATGACGGAGGACTGACCATGGTTGGTGGGAATGATGCTGACCCGCAGATCGAGTTCCTTCTCGCCGACGGTCACCTTGATACGACCGTCTTGAGGGCGGCGACGCTCGGCGATATCCATCTTGGCCAAAATCTTGATACGGGACAAAATAGCACCCAACAAACGGCGGGGTGGACTATCGCGTTCCACCAAGATACCGTCGATCCTGTACCGGATGCGAACCCGGTCTTCAAACGGTTCGACGTGAATATCGGAAGCTCGCAACTGCACCGCTTCCTGAATCATCAAATGCACCAGCTTCACAATCGGTGCGCTATCATCATCCACCCCATCTTCGTTGCCCCGAGAAGACTCATCGGTCACGGTGAAGTCGATCTGAGTATCGGTGAATTCTTGCATCATCGAGTCAGCCGATTCGCCTTCGACCTGACCGTAGTAGCGGTTGATGGCTTCGGCGATATTTTGGCGGGGTGCCAACGCGGTTTCGATGCGGCGATTGAGGATAAAGCGGAGTTTTTCTATTGTTTCAAAGGCCATCGGGTCGCTGATGAGCACCTTCAACGCATCGCCATCTTCGGAAATGGGGATCACATTTTGTTCGCGGGCCACCGATTCGGGGACCAACTGGATGACTTCGTCGGGTATCTTGATCGAGGCCAGATCGACGAATTCCATCTTGTGGAATTCGGCCATTGCCTGAGTTACTTCCTCAGATGCACAGTAGCCCAATTGAACGAGACAATCGCCGACGGTGATGGACTTGCTCGATTCGCGAACCATCCGAGTCGCTTCGCTGAGCTGATCCAGGCTGACGACGCCACGATGTAGCAGCAAATCGGTATACTCGCGCATCGGTTGATCCATGTAAAAATCCCTCCAAGTCAACAAAACCCAAACCAGCCATTGCCTTCCGCCCTAATAGCAGCCCAGTGGCCCAGCAGAAAAACACAGAATTCGGCGAAAGTACACCTTTGAAACATCTTGACTGAAGTGACCTATTGTTGTCAACAAAAGCGGATTACGAGTTGTGTTATATTTCGAATGAAAAGGATAAAGACATGGATCGTAGCGAATCTCGCTGGGCCCTGGTCACCGGTGCCAGCTCTGGAATTGGGCGTCAAATCGCCTTGCAGCTGGCTCGGGATGGCTTCCGTATCGCCGTGAATCATTTGGACCACCTGGAAGCTGCCACGGAAACCTTGCGAGCGGTGGAGGGGGCGGGGAGCCAGGGAGTCGCCCTGCAAGGCGACGTCGGCTCGGCCAGCGATGTCAGCCGGATGTTTGAACAACTCCAGCAGATAGCTGGCCGGATCGACGTTTTGGTCAACAATGCGGCGGTTCAAACGTTCGCTCCGCTGCTGGAACTGAGCGAAGCCGATTTTGATCGGACGATTCGAACCAATCTCAAAGGGACGTTTCTTTGTTCCCAGCAAGCCGGTCGAATCATGAAGGAGCAAGGGGGGGGTATTATTATTAATATTGGCTCGGGGGCCAATCATATACCTTTTCCCAACCTCGGCGATTATTGTGCCAGCAAAGGTGGCATTGAGATGTTGACCAAGGTCAGCGCGGTTGAGTTTGGCAAGTTCGGGGTGCGGGTCAATTGTGTTGCCCCGGGTGCGATCGAAAACGACCGCACCAAGAAAGAGAGTCCCGAGTACGGACAAACCTGGGCCAACCTCACCCCGGTCGGTCGACCCGGTACCGAGAAAGATGTCGCCGACCTGGTTTCTTTTTTGGTCAGCGACAAAGCGACCTTTATCAGCGGCCACACGATCTACGTGGACGGTGGCCTCTGGGGTCGCAATCAATGGCCGTATGCATTTTAAATTTTGTCGAAAACTTCAGGCTTTCACGACTAGCTGTGAGTCGTGCTCCCGCCGGGACGAGCCCGTGCGGAGAGCAGAGCCTCGATGACGGTAACGTGGAATGAACTGTGACAGCATGATGATGCATTTCCGCTTCAACTTGGACCGGTAATATGCTCACCCAATCTGCCCGAGACTCTTCTGAAGATCGCTCTCCGCGCTTTTTCGATTTCGTTTTCAATGCCCAAAAAGTTGACAGGCCCAAAAACTTGACAGGCCCGCGTTTTCAGATGTGGCGAGATAAAAATTTACTCTTCCAATTTCTCGCCTGTCCAAGGGCAATATTTCCAAGAGATATGTGCCTCTTTTCCATTCGGACATTTTCGCGGAATAAAGAGGGAGTTCAATGGCAATTCGATCTTACCATCTAAAACTCGATTGTCACGACTGGCAAGCTCAACGTCAATGATACCTTCTGCATAGGGATCTATGACTCGGCCTCGTGGCGAACGATCGTCCAAAACATAGAAATGCATGTTTTGGCCCATGTTACCCATCGCACCCGCCAATATGGGCTTGAGGACTTCTAGCAGATCGCGTAGACCAGGATCGATATCCTCTTTGATCGTCAATTTCTTTTTGCCACTCTCGCTAGAAAAAGTGATACGAAGATTCTTATCGACTTCTTCTTTGGAGTAAAAGTCAAACCCACCGACTGGCGACACATCGCCTTGAACAACTGCCAGCAAGGAAACACCAGACAGCGTTTTGAGCAATTCTTTCTTACCCTCAGGCGGCGTGGTGGCATCGCGTGCCAAGACGACTTCCCAATATTCTTTGGGGATCCACCAAGCTAGAGAAATATGATCATCACCAGCGCCAGTAGGATTCGTCTGTGCATCTCGGGCCAAGCTGCCAGTATCAACCTCTTCAATAGGTTTTTTATCAACGGCAAAAGCCGGAATGGTAAGCAGCATAATCGCTAGGGTAAAAAAGTATTTTCGCATGATTGCTTCCTTCGCTGAAAAAGTTGATCGCAGACAAAAAGAAAGAACGCCGCAGTTGGACTGAGACGTTCTTGGTTTGATTGACCTTGAGTAACCGAAGGTTATTAGGCCTTCACGCCTTTTTCGACATTCCAGCCGTAGGCAATATCGCCCTTCTTTGTTCCCTTCTCATCCATCTCGGTGTAAGTCACTTTGATCTCTTCGAAGTTCAGGCTGAAGTCTTCCATCGGTTTGTCCTGGTTACCACCGGATACCGAGTACGATGTGACCATCACATCCTTCAGTTCATACTTGTAGTAGGTTTCGCGGCCCGAATTGGTGGTCGATGTCTTCACATGGATCTCAACCTTCGGGAAAACCTTACCCGAGCAAACTGCTTCCGCAATTTTCGGACTCGCCTTGTCCAACAACTTGCTGCAACGCACGTCATCCAACAACACCGTGCCACGGCGGCGGGCTGCACCGGTCTGACCGCTACCCGACTTGTGAACAACCTGCGAGAAGGTGAACAAGTCGCTCCACTTCTCATGCCCCTTTGCCAAACTTTCACCTTCAACACCATCAAACTTAATGTAAGCAGACATCGTACCGATCTCCCATCTTGAACGATTTTGTTTTTTCCTAAGGCCCCTTTGCCTTTGCACATCACAGTAGTCGTAACATACCAGAAAAAGTTGCTGAGTCATTCAACTTTTTTTCGAAGAAAAATGCACCCCCCAGAGTGACGATATATGACCTTGGGGAAAATTCCTCTAACCTTATGTCCTAAGTCCTGATGCGCAATGGGCTTGCTCCCCGAAATTTTTCGGATCGCATCGGTGGCCTGGGCCCTGAGTTTGAATCGATTCAGGTTGGGTTATAGGCAATCCTAGCGAAGGAACAGCCGAGATGAAGATTCCCAAGCGAACACTGCGAGGACCGCAGGGTCCTTCCATTGCCGACTCAGTGGAAAAATGCGTTGGCTGCCTGGCCCAAAACGATCTCCCTGGAGCTCGTTTGCACTGCCAACAGATTCTCGCGATCGAACCCAAGAATTTTCTGGGGAGAATTCTCGCAGCTCGCATCGAATATCGAGCGGGACACACCGACACCGCCAAGCAATGGCTTGTCGGATTGTCGAGAGAATTTCCTCATCACGTCGAGGTCTGGAACGATTTATCGATTGTTCTCGTTGGCCGCGGGGAACATCAAGAGGCGCGGCAAATCCTGGAAAATACACTTCCAGCAACAGGCCACTCACCGCAATTGGCGGAACGCTATATCGAAATCCTTTTGTCGCTCGATGAATCGCAAATTGCCATCGATTATTTGCTCAGCCATCCAACGTTAACTGGAGCCAACGCGTCCTTGCGGCTGTTGCTCGCAGATGCGCTGCGAGTTCAGGGGAAGTATCGGGAGTCGGCTGATCTCATGGAACAAACGTTGCAGGGCTCGCCTCGGAACGAAACTTTATTTCGACGCCTCACCGCAATATATCGCGAGGCGAAGGAATTCATTTTAATGGAACAAACATTGCGGAGGTGGCTAGCCATTGCCCCGACCAATCCCGTTGCACTGCATTTATTGGATTCGCTCGATTCGATTTCTAGTCAATCCATAGCGTCACGAGCCAGCGATGCTTATGTAAAAACGGTTTTCGACGAGTTTGCCGCCAATTTTGACCAATCGCTCGCGCAACTCCATTACCAGGCTCCCCAGCAAGTGGAGTCGGTCTTGCACGCCATGATCCAACGCGACCAGCTAAGGCCAGCGGGACTACGTATTTTGGATGCTGGTTGCGGTACCGGCTTATGCGGACCGATATTGAAACCGCTCAGTGAATCATTGCTCGGGGTAGATCTATCCCCCGAGATGTTAAAACAAGCCAAGGCTCGTAATCTCTACGATGAATTGATCGAATCGGAGTTGACGCTTTATCTGAAGAAAAACGCCGATAACTCGGCTGCGAATCGACGATTCGATCTGATCGTGATATGTGATACTCTGAATTATTTCGGCAACCTTGAGGAAGTTCTGCAATACTCTTTTCAATCGCTCCAGCCCAACGGAATCCTGGTATTCACCATCGAAAAGCTAATGGCAGCTTCTACGGGCGATTCGTCCAGCAGTTGTGTCCTTGCTACCCATGGTCGTTATTTGCACAACCCGGTGCACATAGAACAATTGATGTCTCAGATCGGCTATGCGCAGATCAGTTTACGGGATTGCGAACTGCGAAAGCAAGCCGGCGAAATGGTTGTGGGGACATTGATATGGGGCCAGCGAACGAACCAATCGATGTGCGCAAAACGATAGATACAAAAAAAGGACATTGGTTGGCGAAGCGAACCAATGTCCCAATCTAAACTTCATACTGTGCGGAGCGGTGCGTTGTCTCAGTCGAACACTGCTGAAAAACCTTAGACTTTTTGACCTTTTTCGACATTCCAACCGTAGGCGATATCCCCCTTCTTTGATCCCTTTTCATCCATCTCCGTGTAAGTCACTTTGATTTCTTCGAAGTTCAAGCTGAAGCTCTCCATCGGTTTGTCCTGATTTCCCCCGCCGACATCGTAAGAGGTCACCATCACATCTTTCAGTTCATACTTGTAGAATGTTTCCCGTCCAGAGTTGGTGGTCGATGTCTTAACGTGAATTTCGACTTTCGGAAACACCTTACCGTTGCAGCAGGCTTCGGCGAGTTTTGGGCTCGATTTGTCAAGCAATTTACTGCAGCGGATATCGTCTAGCAGCACGGTACCCCGACGTCGTGCGGCACCCGTTTCACCACTGCCCGACTTGTGGATCACTTGCGAAAAGGTGAACAAATCACTCCACTTCTCATGGCCTTTTGCCAAAGATTCCCCGTCGACCCCATCGAACTTGATGTAAGCAGCCATTTTCGAACTCCCTGTAACAGATATTGAACGAAAGACAGATTTAAAGTGTGACTCAAAAATAACCGTGCCTTCTTCTCAGCGAAGCGGCTTGCCGATCCATACCGCGTTGATAATACTGTTGTCGCATGCTGCCGCGTATGGTTGCTGGAAAAGCGACAAAAAATCTCAGAGAGTCTGACGCCGCCTTTTTTGAGACAACACCTTCCGAGCACTGTTTTTTTATGGAATCGGATTTTGCTCCACTAGAATTAGTTGAAGAAGTGCTAGAGATCCAATCGCATGACTTGGCCGCTCGCGCGCAAGCATTTCTGCAAGATGGCCGAAGCAGGATTCGAGATGTACGTTGCTTTGATTTTGTCCCATCGCAGTACGAACACGCTTGGAATGTGCTGTCAACGCTCAAACGCGGAAAGCTCTGCGAATGGGGGAGTGGCCTGGGAATAGTTGTTGGATTAGCGGAGCTGTTAGGGTATCCAGCGTGTGGAATCGAGCTTGATGCAGATCTGGCGGCCAGTTCGCGTGAACTCTTGGCGGCCCATGGCCTATCGGCTCCGATTTACACGGGGAGTTATTTTGAGATCCAACAAGCCGCGGAGTATTATTATGTCTACAGCTGGCCGAGTCAGTTTGATCGAGTGCAGCAGCATTTTTTGTACGCAACTCCGCCGGACTCCAAGCTGCTGATTTGCTACGGGCACGATGATATTCGCTTGCGGACCAAACCACCCAAGACGACTTAGCCAGTGGGCTTATTTCGCTATCCTAGGATTGGGTAGAGCCGTTGATCACCGGAAATCTTTTTTGCAGGCTACAGATATGCCACAGAAAAATTCGAATGAGCCTCCCTCCATCTCAAGGATACATGAGATGCGAGATCTATTCTGGAATTCGAATCTTAAGGTGTACGCTATTCTCGATCGCGCACGAGATAACCTTATCGGTGAGTTTGTTGCAGCCTCCTCTTGCAGACATCAGTCTTTGTATGGCGGCAAACTTGCTGAACGACTCGAAGAATTTGGACCGGTATTAGTGGAGCTAAAAGAAGGTAACCCACTCACCCAAACCCTTGCAACAAAAGGTGAGGGACAGGCTTGGGGCATCCTCGTTTTGAGTCGCTTTGATTTTGATTCGGTACGCAACCTACTGCGCAGACTTCTGGGTGTCGAAATGCCGGATGGAGGGAAGGCTCTCTTTCGTTTTTACGATCCTCGAGTGCTGCGATCTTTTTTGCCTACGTGCCAAAAAGAAGAACGGGAAATATTTTTTGGCAATATCATCCACTCTTATTTGATTGAATCTCCGGACGAAGATTCGCAATTAGAATTTACTCACAGCGGTACCGTGAGCGCTCACCCACCGATTCGATATCTTTTCGATTTACCTGACTCTGTCAATAATCCTGTTGCCCCATGACCTTTCCAGTCACTTTTCAGGCGACATTCCGAGAGAATTGGCCACCCGAATTCGCGAAGCTATCTCTACCGGCAATGTCATTCTCCTTATTGCCGCATGAAATGGACTTCATTGGCCAATGGCAGGAAATCTACAAAAGATACTATGACCCGGCTTTTACCCAACGTTGCCCAAGTCTGGATATAAAACTTGAGCAAGCTTTTGCCTGGAAAACAGAGCTTTTCCCGAGATTGAGTTTTTGCAGTTGGCAATTCTCAAAAGGAGCCCGAACACCCTGTCGGACTTTAGACGATTTTCTCTCGATGATTGGCAAAAGAGACGAGCGACTTGATCGTTATCTAACGGCAGCCAAAGCTCAGTATATGACCATTTGGCTGCATTTGCTCGAATGGCGAAACATGAACGATTACGATGAAGTGCGATTATTCATCCGGAGTAAAGCGATTCTTGGAGCGAGCTCATACCATGAGGATTCGAATTCTCCCATCACGATCCAGCGAGCACGGGACATCGCCTTTGCAGTGAACTCTTTCCGCGATTTACTGATAAGCCATTTGCCGATTGAATCGGTGATCGTAGATTGCTTGATTCCAAGGAAGACGTCACATCAACCCGAAGTGCTCGAATTGAATCCGTTTGCTTCGATAAGTTCCCCCGGGCACTTTTCATGGGACGAAAAATTTGGCTACCAACTTCGTACTCTCCATCATCAACTACAACTCTAGTTCGCGTTGCAATGTTTTGTAGATCGGAATAAACCAACCTTCATAATCCGTCCGATCTTCATCATCGTAGAGCATTTTTAGAAACAACGTGAAACTAGCTGATAAGAGATAAATTTCAGTGTTATGTCCTGTGCCCCATGTATCACTGCTGCGAATCCAACCAAAAATTTTTCCAAAATCTTCATCCTTAGTGCTGATCAGGATTTCGAGAGGACCGGGGGTTTCTCCTATGTTCAAATAACCTTTTGGAATACCGCGTCCATAACTTTCGCCGTTGAACAGTGCGAACACTTGGTCCCATCGATAAAAGCGATCCACATACTCTTCAGGTGAAATCGAGGGTAATTTTTGTGGCGAAATACTGTGCTTGAATATTCGTGGATAGACGCTTCCGCCATTGTACTTAAGGAGAAAACCTCTGTAATCCTTCGGGAGACTCACGCCCGTCTGTCGTTCCCAAGCTTGCACTTCTTTTGACGGATCGGGAACGTATGACCAATCGGTTTCCCCTTCATTCCAGTTTTTTGTATTCGGTACGATGATCATCATTTTGACCTTTAGAAGTCCGTAGAGTGACTACCGGAATGCATCGCAGCTCCGCCGAGATGTGGGGTGGATGCTCCGCCTCCGGTAGAATGAATGTTCTTAGGAATTAATTGCATAGTTACCCCATCCTCTTTGTGATGCCAAGTATGATCGCTGGGCCGTTTCCAATTTGGATTCCCAAGCTTTTCCCGCATAGCGTTATCCGCGGCAGTAAAATCGGTCGTGTGGTTCCCTTTCATTGGGATTTCGACATTGCCCGCGGAATGCGGCCCATAATCCGGGAAGCCATTTTTATATTTTATTTCAGGCCCACCATTACTCGGTTTCCAGGTACTATCGCCTCGCTCGCCAGACCAATTTCCATTCTCGCCACTTTTGGGAGTCTTCTCGAACTGTGGGCCTTTCAGTTTGGCAAGATCTTCACGACAAGCCTTGCTTTGGCAATTCTTAATGGCTTCGTCATAAGCTTTCCGATTCTTCTTTGCGATGTCATCCCAATACTTTTTGGCAACATCTTTGGTTTGCTGTAGCCGTCTCGCCAGGGCTGAATTGGCGGTATCAATAGCTTTTCGCAGATCGTTTAGCTTATTGGCAATTTTCCCTCCTTTGGCAGCATCGCCTAGCAAAGGAACGAATCCAACCAAATCCAATAAGGCTCCGCCCCAGTCGCCGGAAAACAAGCTTTTACCTAAAGAAGCCACATCTGCAGCGGTACCGAAAGGTGGCGGTAGGGCTCCCCCAGCCGCAAGCGCTGCATCAGCGGCCAAATCACCATACTGTTTATTCAGTTGCTGCAATTGATTCCATGCATCGCTTGTTTGTTTTGGATCAACTCCTTCTTTCGCGAGAGCATTCGTCATTGGTTATTGCCCTTTGAAATTGTTTCCGGCCACCAATATCTGTCGTCGGCTCCCTGCATGGCTCGCTGTGCATCTTCAACGGAGACGGAATAGATTCGGTCTATCACTTCGCTTTCCGAAGATGCCCTGGCGGTAAGCGCTTCTCGAAAACCTGGAAAGAGAAAGAAATTCGGACCGATATTGAACATGGTTGTCACGAAATGCACGATACTCGGAAATGTATCCAAACCAAACATGGCCGCATATTTTTTACCTTGCAAGACCATTTCCCGTCGACTCTCTTCGCGGATCGACGAGTAATAATAGGTCGGCAGGTGCTCAGGCATAAATACATTTAGGTACCAATGAACAAGAGATTCATCATCATTCATCATTGCATAAATTTGCTCTTGGCGGATTTTGAGCATGGAACTGACCTAGCCTCTAATCAATGGTTACAAATGCGGCTGCCGTTTTCGCTGCGTTCACCAAACAATTGCATTGGGCGCAGATTCCGATAAGCACCGTTGGAAATCCAACAGTAATTACGCCTCCGTGCATCGTGCTATCGCCAAGCCTCGCCGCGGGACTTCCACCTATCAGTACGGTAGGCTCTCCCTTGACAATCATGTCGGGAGGACCTACACAAGTCACCATATCTCCGATTCGCGCTGCCGGCATGCCGCCGATTAAGACCGTCGGACAGCCAGCCGGCATGATGGGTCCACCCACGTGAGGCTTAGGACCATCGGACATCGGACAAACATGCATGTCCCCAACTCGAGCTGCAGGTTGCCCCATTGAATCGCTCCTTTAGCAATTGATCTTAACCAACGGCGCTTTAATTTCGATCATCGCCGGTGTTAGCGTAATCGAACTTGCACCACAATTGAGCGTTATCTTCATCGCCGCTTGCAAGGTAATCTCGGGAGCCTTCCCGACCAATTTACCGCCAGCGCTTTGATCGAGATCGCCACCCACAGTGATCTTCAAATTTCCGCCAAACGACTCCTCGCCATCTGTACCTGCTACCAATTCGTATTTTTCACCAATCTGCTGCGATGAATGCTTGCCTACAACAATTGTTTTGGTAAGTCCCACCTGTTCAGAACTGGCCGCACCAACTGCGATATTCATAGCTCCACCGACCGTTTGAGCGAGGACCGCGCCAACGTTCACCGTTTTGGTCGCTCCTACCGTCTCGTTGGACATCATCGCAACGGTTTCCGTCTTGTTGGCGCCCACCGTGTTCGATTGATTCGCGGCAACGCTCACGGTTTGGTTGGCACAGATGGTCTCGGAATGGTTCGCCCCAACCGTCATCGTACGATTTGATCCCACCGTCACCGTTTCGTTGTTTCCCACTGTTCGACTGCGATCAACGCCCACCGTCTGCGTCTGATTATGGCCCACATCTAAAGTCTGATCATGTAATATCGTGCTATTCATATCGTACTGGCCATGAATCCGGATCTGCTCTTTCCCCGGCGTATCATCCATCGTCAATTCGTTATATCCTTCCCCTTTATAGGTCTTGGTCTTGATACCAGAACGCGTCTTTTCGCCCGGTAAACCGAACGGTGGCATCGACTCTTGGTGATATACCCTCCCCGTAATAATCGGTCGGTCCGGATCGCCCTCAATGAACGAAACAATCACCTCTTCGCCCACTCTCGGAATGCTGATACCGCCAAAACCGGGCCCAGCATGCAACTGCGAAACGCGCATCCAACAGGAATGATGCTCACCATTGTCCGGCTCGCGATCCCACTGAAATCGAACTTTCACTCGTCCATAGTTATCGACATGAATTTCCTCGCCCGGAGGCCCAACCACCTTTGCCGTCTGAACACTCGCCAAAAATGGCTCCGGCGTTTCGCGATTGGGGCGATACTGTACGGTTCGAGGTATACATTCGAACTCGTTTATATACATCGACTCGCTCCCCTGATCGGTATGCGGCCCACCAGGTTGAGTCGCACGGTGGCGCAATGAAGTCAACAAATACTGCTTGTTTTCCTCATCCTTGCAATTCGCATGCTTAGTCAACTTGAACCCAAAACCCGGAGAAAACGAACGAACCGTACTGCGACCACTGACCGAATCAAATCGCATCTCCTCTTCTTGCAAGCGACGCTTGGCAATCTCCTCCCCTTCATCTTTGGTCGCATAATCCCCAGGGAAGTCATACAGTTCATAACCACTGTTGGTCTTCAACGGCGTCTTCTTGCTCCCTTTACCCGTTAGACTCGTCGATGGCGTCGTGAAGTTGTAATCATTATGCTCCCACTTACCCGATACCATCTCGTAGGCATGCTCCCACTCGATGATCGAATCCTGACGCAATTCACCCGGATTACTCTTGGGTAATTCCACCTCAGCGTCGATCGCACTTGGATATTGCCCCTGATCCGATAAAATCAATTTGTGTGAATTCTCAGTGTGTTCAAAATAGAAGTACACACCGTACTTTTCCAATGTGCGAGTCAGAAAATTGTAATCCGTCTCACGATACTGCACGCAATGCTCCACCTTGCGACTGCTGAGTATCGATGCTCTGTCCAAGCTGTGCCAAGACTGCACGTGACCGTAAGCTTTCACGTGATCAAATACAACTTCAAGCACCTCCTTGATGCTCTTCTTTTCCTTGTCTGGCAGATACACAAACGATCGGCTCGCCCGCGTCGCAAACCATAACCAAGGTACCAAACGAACTCGGTAACTTCGCGATGGTTTGCCACCTTTGGTCGAACTGAAATCACCAGCCCAAAAATGACTGATGTATCCGTGCACCCATCGCGGCGGTTTCTTCGCACTATCAATGCGTACCGCCATGGTTTGACCGATGACATCCTCGGGCTTGAGCTTATCCTTCGGTGACGCAATCGTCACCTGAAACTCAAATAGACGCGATAATTCCTCTCGCCCAATCAACTCGGTAATCGTTGCCTCACTTCCAAACAACGAAGTCTGTCTCAATTCAAGCAGCCGGTCTGCCATACCCACATTCCCCCCCATAGTGACAACGATCATTCATCGCTATCAAGACGACGCGCAAGCGTCTAAGCTCTATTCGCCAATAGGGATTGTCGAATGTCATCGTCCAGGGTTGCCCGAAAAGAAGCGATTTTTTATCACTTGGGCCAAACAGCGAGCCTATCAGGGTGCTTGCCCTTTGCTTCGCAACAAACACCCACCAATAAGACCCCTAGACTTTACTGGATCTCAAACGCAAACTGCTGTTGAGGAGTTGCCGATACGTGAACCTTCGTCACCGACTCCCCCAAGGCAAGTCGTTTTAGCAATTCGGCTGACAATTCGGGCAACAATGAACGGGTGAGTATGTGGTCAATGTTTCGGGCTCCAGTGTCAACTTCTTTGCATCGGTCCGAAATCAATTGAATCAATTCACCAGAATAGCCGAACTCGGCATTATAGTTTTCGCGCAAGCGTTTGCCGACCTTGCCCAGTTTGAGCACGATGATTTTGCGAATCACATCCTCGGCCAAAGGATAATAGGGGATCACCGCGAGTCGACCCAGGAAAGCAGGCTTGAAGGTTTTCAATAACTCGGGGAACAATGCTTCGGTAAATGCGTCTGGGCCGGGAGCGGTATCTGGGTCGGAACACAATCCTTTGATCAGGTCGGTGCCCGCATTGGTTGTCATCAAGATCACGGTATTCTTGAAATCGATATCTCGCCCTTCACCATCTTTCATCGTTCCTTTATCAAAGACTTGATAAAAAATGTCCTGCACTCCAGGATGCGCCTTTTCCATCTCATCCAACAAGACGACCGAATAGGGTTTTCGCCGCACCGCTTCGGTGAGAACGCCACCTTCTCCATAACCAACGTAACCTGGCGGAGATCCCATCAACAACGACACTTTGTGCTCTTCCTTAAACTCCGACATGTTGATCACCGTCATATTCTGCTCACCACCGTAAAGCAGCTGCGCCAGTGAGATCGCGGTTTCTGTTTTACCAACCCCGCTTGTGCCGGCCAAAAGAAAAACACCAATCGGCGTTCGCGGGTCGTTCAACCCAGCTCGCGAAGTTCGAATCGACTGGGCGATTCGCTGCAATGCATGCGACTGACCTACGATTTGCCTTTCCAATAATTCATGCAGATTTAGGACCGTCTGGATCTCATCGGCCACCATTCGCCCCACGGGTATACCGGTCCAACTTGACACGGTCTCAGCAATCGCCTGCTTGTCGACCACAGGATGAACCAGCGGCTCTTGGTCTTGAATCGTTTCCAGCTCATGCTGCAGTTGCTTCAATTCACTCTTCCACTGTTCGATTTGAGCAGCGGTGGGAGGAGGGCTGGGGGCTTGCCCATCTTTGGCGGGTTTTGCAGGCTCCGCTGCCCCCAGAAGCTGCCCCTTGATCTCCCGAATTTTTACTACAAGACCTTTTTCTTTCTCCCATCGCTCCCTCAAAATTCCCAGCTTTTGTTCGCATGTTTCGATTTCCGAGGTCAAGGTGGCAATCGCATCGGTGTGATCTGCACCGGTCGCCATTTCTCGCTGCAAAATGTCGCGATTGAGTTTCAAACGAGATGCTTCGCGCTGGGCATCTTCGATAGCAGGGGGTGTTGCCGACTGGCTCAAGTTGATTCGTGCGCAGCTAGTATCGATCAAACTGATCGCCTTATCGGGCAATTGTCGACCGCTGATGTAACGACTCGATAGCTTCACCGCATCAATCACGGCTTCATCCAGAATCTCTACCTTATGATGTTTTTCAAGAGTATTTTTTAGGCCGCGAACCATTTCGATAGCCACAGCATCAGAGGGTTCTTCCACTTTAACCACTTGAAATCTTCGCGCTAAAGCCGCATCTTTTTCAAAATACTTTTTATATTCGGCCCAAGTTGTGGCGGCCACCGTACGCAATTCGCCTCGCGCCAACGCAGGCTTGAGCAAGTTGGCGGCGTCACCTTGGCCTGCCGTTCCCCCTGCGCCAATGAGGGTGTGGGCTTCATCGATAAAGAGAATAATGGGCTGTGGCGAAGCCTTCACTTCATCGATCACCGATTTAAGACGATTTTCAAATTCTCCTTTGACGCCAGCACCCGCTTGCAACAGCCCCAAATCCAACGTTCGCAGTTGCACATCCTTGAGCACATCGGGAACGTCGCCGGCCGCAATACGGAGAGCGAATCCCTCCACAACAGCCGTTTTCCCCACACCCGCTTCGCCCGTTAATATTGGGTTATTCTGTCGGCGACGCGTCAAGATGTCGATCAACTGTCGAATCTCAAAGTCCCGACCGAGCACCGCATCAATCTTTCCTTCGCGAGCCCGAGCGGTCAAATCGATCGTAAATTGATCCAGTGTGGGCGTATTGGCGGGCCGGCCCGGACTGGCGGTCCCCGTAGCCCTGCCGCCACTGGCCGTTTTCAAAGCAACCGCTTCGTTGTCTTCGCCAGTCCCCAAGCATAATTCGACCAGTTGCTTGCGAAGCCCATCCCCCGCAATTTTATCCAGCTCTCGGCAGGCTGACAGAATCGTTCTTCTCAAAGTGTCGTTTGTCATCAAAGCGACAATCAAATGCCCGCTACGAATCTGCCCGGCACCGTAATCGATCGTAGCGAGCGCCCAGGCCTCGGTAGCCAGATCGACAATTTCAGGACTCAGGCCGGGTGACTTCGCGTTGCCCGTTCGCAGCCGATCCAGCGATTTGGTCAAGTCAGCTTTCACGCGACCAATATCGATCTGAAATGATTCAAGCAATCGCACAAAGTCAGAATCGGTTCGATCTGCCAAACAAAACAACCAATGCTCCAGCTCCACATTGTAATTGGTTCGCGTGACGCACAGGGCCACACCAAGCTCGAGAGACTTGCTGCAAACGGGACTTAGTTTATCGAAGAGTTTTTTCAAATCTACTTGAACCATTTTTCGATCCCGATATCAAACGAAAGGTTTATAGAAAGGCGACACATTATTTATAGTGCAAACCGAGAAACAATTGGACGGCAGTGTTATATCACATTTGATCAGGAAGCTGAAATATGGCATCGTCCGCCAGCGACCGGTCTGGACTTGTTCCCAACCAACTGCTCCAGCCAAGCCTTGCGGTGGCACTACCCAATTGAAGCGGTGGGATATCTTCGAAACGGACTAAAATCTGGACATCGAAATCAAACTGCGGACCAACGTATCGCCGCGTAATGTCGATTAATTGACGCAGTTTTTTTTCCTTGGGATCCGGCATGAATTTCAAAAAATCACCATAATCCACTGGCCCTAACCGTAGCCGAAAGCGATTCTGTAAATCCCAGATTCGGCTCCCCGCCACGGTATCCTTTCCCAAACTGTTCCAACCACCCTCCGCTGCCGTTGCCATTAACCGACTTTGATCACCAGCGGCCAACATCAACCACTGACCCACCAATTCTTGCACCTCAACCTCCAGTTCAAACACATCTGTCAGCATCGCTTCGAGATCAACGGACCGAGGAACAATACTGGAAAAATGCCCGCCATAATGGAGAAAAACAGAATCATCAACGGATAATGCACCGTGATGACCTTCAAGCAACATTCCGGCGAAACCTTGAAAAGCTTGCCGAATCCGATCGGTGTCACCAATATAGTGTGAAGTCTCAAAAGCGATCGGATAGTGATGCTTCTCCCAGACCCGATAAAACAGCGATATAAATCGATGATTAAAAATATTTAGAAAATCGCGGAGCGCATAGTCGCGCTGCCTGATTCGATCCAAGATCATTTGCGAATAATGCCTTGGAAGACAACCCGAGGCGCCAAACAGTCCAAAAAAGGAAACCTCCAATTCGGTTTTTACCGAATGGCGAATTTTAGCCAACTCGGCTACAGGAAAAGTCGACTCCGCATCAGCATAAATCCTAACCGGCTCCTTCTCGACTTTTTCGTCGCTCCCAATGCGGACCTTCGATTCCTGTTCCAGGTTCCGAATCACTTGATAGAAGCTTAGCCAAGTTGGCTCAAACATTTCATCGGTGGCGGTATCTTTGGAGTCTGTCATGGATTATTCCCCATTTCCCAGCAGGCCCGTCTTCACAGTAGAATTCGGTCGCCGATTCTAGGTGCTCCAACATAAATGGGTTCTTGTCCTGATTCATGATCGCTAGCCAAGACTTTGAAGCGCGTGAAAGAATTGATCGAAACGAATGAGGACAGAATACGATCCAGAACCGTGGAAAAAAGGTATAAACCTACTCCCGTCATCTTATCTTTTTCAACCTTTAATGCGATATCGATACCTCGGCACAACTGAACACCTTGTGCCGTCGGTACCCGCGCCACGGAGCGCTCATAACCGATACCCACGATCCCCTGAATGGCTCGCGCCGCTTCTGGCGCATCGCTAAAGTTATAAAGTTTCAACACTTCTCGAAGCCCGTCGGCTTTGGCATCCACTTCGATAAGAGATAGATGATTCAAATTCAAGTGTGAAACGAGTCTCCAATAATATTCTTCTTTGCGGAGGGAACGTTTCGTCAATGTCGGTGGCGAAATCAGTTGACCGCGAACTCCACCTCCCACATCGCGAATAAGAGCTACCGGACCCTTCGGCGTGATATCCGGAATCTCCTTTACCAAATCGCGATTGCAACAAGTGGTTTGAATATGCAGAGTCCAATCCTGTTTGGCTGTACTTTTTTGTTTCAAATCGACTAGCGTGATAAAAACATCAGTACCAAGATCATGGTCTTCGTCAGGAGTCAGTATTCGCCGACGGGTTGAGTGCCAATAGTGCTGCGCATCTTCGTCGGTGTGCTCATGTTTTGGATAGTAAAATGGCTCATACTTGATTTGCTCTGAACCATCCATACTGGTGGTCATCACATCATCAATGGTCATCACCTCTTTATCCATATGATTGGATTCAGGAACGACATGATACTCCGCTTGATGACTACTTAAAAAAACCGTTTCCGCAGCCTGAGAGAAGAGATTAATGATCGGCGTGCAGCCGAGTCGTATCGTATCATGCCGAATCTCGCGCTGAATTTTTTCGCTTTTGGAACGAAAATAAAACACCAAGTCTAGGTGCTTGGTGGCCTGAGAAGCTTTCCAGGGAACTCCAATATCTAAGTCGATAAAACGAAATTTTTTGGGATAGACGAAAAATTCCCATAGCAAGCGGAAAGCCTTACGCGTCCGCGGATCGTGGTCCCACAATGCCTCATGATTGGAGAAACCTACCGGCATCACCTTCGCTTTGGGATCGATAAACCCAAACGCATCTTTCTGCAAAACAAAAACACCAATACTTAAGCACTCGCGCATCACCTGTTCGAATAACAAGTTTCCTAGCGGATCATTTTCACCCAGAAATAAGCGGATTTTATCCAGCTGGAATTGCGAAAGCCCTAACTTATCCGAATCCGCTTCGAATCGAATTCTTATCGCGCTGCGAATATCGTGCTTCCATTCCTTGGGCATTTCGAAATCGAAAGCGGGTTCGACATAATCGCATTTGACAATTTTCATCGGGAATAATTGGGTTTCATAGCATGTTCGCAAGCGACAGCGTTCGCCCGTTTTTGTGTCGACTTCCACTCGCGATTTTCGACCAACCGTCAGACCGACCGGGTTGTCAGCCGCCGATTCGGCGACTCGCATTTCGCAAATCGAGAACGCGGGCACCGGGCAAAGATATTGAGGGTAAAGAGTCGATAGCATCGCTTGCCAAACTTCAGGAAACTCATCCTCAAGTTTCAATCTCAGCCGTGCTGTTAGCAAAGCAAACGCTTCAACCAGTCGCGAGACATGCGGATCTTCGACCGTTTCCCCCTCGGTAATTCGCAAACGACCGGCAATCTTGGGATTGCGACGCGCGAACTCTCGAGCCTCGTCTTTGATGAATGCTAGTTCCTTTTCGTAAATATCTAAAAGGCGATCATTCATTACATCAATGTCTTTACTTGAAATTCATGTCGAGAAACAGATAGAAGCGAATCGAATTTTACCGGTTCCGGAGCAGGTTCTGCGTGCAGCATCCCATCGATTCGGAAACGGATGATGCGTCGGGCCGCGTCACCCGGATCGATCACAAGATCGACCGTCAGAGACTTCAGCCGCGTTTCAAATCTTCGGATGGTATCTTCGACATCTTGGCGTAGTTCTTCCCGACGTTCGTCCGATCCCCCCGATATCATTCCAAAATCGGGAATTCCGTACCCAATGGTAGACTGACGTAATCGTTCTCGAGAATCCGGTATGGGAAACATGCTGCGACGGGTATTCAGCAAATTTTCTAAATCGCGCCGCACACTATTCTTCAGATCCCTCAGCAACTGATTTCTCGTTCGAGGCGTTTCAACCTCCGAGCCAGGATCTTCATCGATGAGCCGATCCAAGACCGAGGGGAGTAACAATTGATCACGACGAATGCGACTCATAAAGGTATTCCACAGTCAGGACGCCAGAACCGGATAAAAGATTCGGTTCGGCCGATGAATTATTCTCCACGCACGAGCGACTGAATTTCCAGAATGGGTATCGGATCCTCACCGACCAGAAGCATTCTTTGGCCAATTCCCGAAATAGCTTCTTGTTCTTCACCCACCCATTCCGTTCCACGTCCCAGTTTTACTTCCGACTTTGCGGCAGCAGAATCCAGCATAGGATATCGGACGGGCATGTAGACCTCTCCACTGGGACCTCCCGCGATGTCCACTTGCGCTTTCCGCCACAGCAAATCCAGAGGACGACCTGGCTTTTCGAATTCGATCGATTTGACGCTTTCCCAAGGGACCCAGAAGCATTTACCGTGGGGGGTGATGAATTCGGCCACTACGCCAATCCTGTCATCCAGATCGCGCACCCCACCACTGAATGCCTGACCATTGACTTGCCCCTGAAACTGCGGGCGAGCAGCCTCAACTTGGTCCGCCAAAGCCTTCGCGGCCGCGCGATCGCCCGTTCTAAATTCCAAGCAAATGCGAATTTGATCTTTTGCGTATTCCGGCAATTCCACCATGAGCTCAGGTGCTCTTCCATCGCGAAAAATTTGCTCCCGCGCAACTTCGCCACGCATCAATTGCCGAAACAATATGGCAAAGAGATTCGGCTCGCTGGCTTGCTGCATCATCACGTCGAGTTGTTTATCGGCGCGTTCCCAGGCGGCATCAAAGCAAAGCAATTCCGCCAGAAAAAAACGAGCGTTGACATCCGCGGGCTTATTGCGAACGTATTCCAAAGCAGCAGCAATCGCTTCAGTTAGTTTTCCGGCGGAAAATAGGTCCTGTGCGTCCATAGAATGATGAATCCCCAGTTGAAAAATTTCTTAATTGCCAGAAGGCTTCACAAGCCGAGTGCGAAATTGCATCGATGCCAGAATATCATCCAACTCGTAATGAGGTGCTAACTCGATGATACAACTGTACTCTCCCGGACGTCCAGGAAGCGACATGACACGAACTTGACCTTCCCTCAAAGGTTTCTCACTTCGAACCCTTTCGGTCGCATCGGTATCGGGTGTCATGTAATCCGCCAGCCAATTGCGAAGATATTGCTCGAGTTTCTCTCTTTCCACACCGCTGCCAATCTTATCGCGAGCAATGCACTTTATGTAATGAGCGAAGCGAGAAACGCATAAAATCTGATTCAGAAGCGAGGAAAGCTTCGCGCTCTGGCTTGCATCTTCGGTATCAAATTCCGCTGGCTTTTGCACCGTTACCGAGGAGTAGAAAGCGGCCGCAGGTATATCGCGACAAGCGCACAATCCAAGGAAGCCCGCCCGGGCCAACTCCCGTTCAAAGGTTTCGCTCAGGACTATCTCCGTCAGTGGCTTTAGTGCCAGTCCGGGCGACTCGGTACTGAACTCGTCATGAGCAGAACCCGTTACCAACCCACCCGCGTTGTAGCCTGGCTTCACACCGCGAAGGTTTGCGAACCATCCCCCTTCACAAGCAGCCCGAATCAAAACTTCCCCCAAGCCATAAGAAGCGGCACCCCACAAATAATCATCTTTAACCGAAACCTGCTCTTCAAAAGGAAACGGTGAATTTCCTCGCCCTCGATAAGGGGTACGCATCAGCATCCGCGGCATGGTCAGCGCAATAAATCTTGAGTCCGGACTCTCCCGAAATTTCTTCCAGCTCAGAAAATCAAGGCTATTGTGCATTCCATCGATATTGATCGAATGCCGCAATTCACCGTAGTCCTTTATTCCAAACATGGTGGGATGCGCATTGAGGACGATAGGACAAAACGAAGCAGCTCCAATCTGTGCTAGGCCTCGCACAATCGCCAAGTCGTCGATCGGATGCTCTTTCGTCAAATTGGGTCGAATTTCAAAATCGGCAACAATCGCCGTAAACGGATCCCCCCCCGCCTGTCCAAAACACTCCTCATAAACTTTCTTGAAGAGTTGACTTTGCTCGATCTCCTCCCCATTGTCCAGATCATTACGCAGCTCTCGCCAGCGTACATTTAACACCTTCAGCTCGAATTGTGTGCTGGGGGTCGAATAGCGATCTTTACTCTCGGCCAAATGCTGCAAACCTCTCCAACTTGCTTCCAATCGCTGGAAGTCCGAGTGGTGGAGAATCGCATTGAGCTGCTTGCCAATGAGCCTGTCTAATTGAGCGATATCCCTTTGTATCTGTTCGATACAACGCTTTAATGGCAATTTGGACAATTCCGAAAACTGCTTCTCTCCCAACCAAAGACGCAGCAATTCCTGCTTGGCGGTTGCATCCAGGAACCGCCTCAGCATGGCGATCACATTTGGATCAGCTTGCTGAGGGAGAGTTGAAGCGTTGCCAGACGAGCTCATGGCTGTCCAATTGGGCTCACGCGACCATTCTTTAGAAACCCCTCGCGCGACAATGCTGCGCAAGTCCACTTGCGACGCCGCCGAGCCATCTTCTAGAAACAATGTCTCGGCGGTCACGCGTGGTGGAGTTCCTCCGGCGCCAGGCTCCGGCATTCGCTCTCCCCTGCAAGCTATGATGAACGATAAGAATTACTCTTTGCGTCGAATTCTGGTCACCAAACGCATCGAGGTCGTTAATGACTCAAGTTGTACCCAAGGCGTGATTTGCGCTACAGCATTGTAATCGCCGGGCTGACCTGGAATTTCTTGAACGGTAACGAGTGCTTCCCGCAGTGGATAACGCGCCTTGGTTTCCGCCGATGGATCTGGATCGGCACTTCGATAGTTCATAATCCAATTATTCAACCAACGCTCGCAGTCTTCGCGTTGCATGAACGATCCGATTTTATCTCGGGCGATCACCTTGAGATAATGAGCGATGCGCGAACAAGCCATCAAATAGGGCAACCGGGCGCTCAAAGCCGCATTGGCCGTCGCCTCAGCTCCATCCTTACCTTCGTAAACTTTCGGCTTTTGAACGGTTTGGCCGCCGAAAAATACCGCATGATCGGTACTCTTATAATGACACAGCGGGCTGAAACCTAGCTTAAACAATTCGGGGTTGCGACGATCGGAAATCGGCACTTCCGTGGGGCACTTCAATTCTTTATCGCCATCTTCGCCCGTGACAACGTGCGTCGGTAGGTTCTGTACCAAACCACCGTTTTCTTTCCCACGGATCGCAGTGCACCATCCGTACTGCGCGAAAGCGTCGGTCAAACGCGCCCCCATCACATAGGCGGTACTCATCCAGCAGTATTGATTGTGATCGATACTCTTTGGCTCGCCATCAGCCCCCAACTCCACCTCTTCAAAGTTGAACTCATCGATCGGCTTGGTGTTGGCTCCATAGGGAAGCCGGGCCAAAGTTCTCGGCATAGTCATCACCAAGAAGCGCGAGTCTTCGGTTTGCCGCAGACTGTTCCAAGCAGTGTATTCGATCGAATCGAAAATCTTTGCCAAATCGCGTGGCTTGTTCAAATCTCGCCAATCTTTGAATCCGAAAAGGGCAGGGGAGGCTGCCGAGATGAATGGGCAGAATGAAGCCGCCGCGACACCCGAGATATTTCTCAATAAGGCAATGTCGTCCGGATGATTGCTGAATTCGTAGTCACCTACCAAGGCACCATAAGGAACACCCCCCGCCATACCGAATTCGTCAGTATAAACCTTCTTGAAAATCTCACTTTGGTCAAACTCAACGGCCTTTTCCAAATCTTTTCGCAGCGTATCCTTCGAGCAATTCATCACTCGAATCTTCAGTTGCGTTCCCGTTTCGCTACCCTTGACCATGTACTCTAGACCGCGCCACGAACCTTCCAGTTTCTGAAAGTCCGGATGATGCATCACAGCAGCTAACTGTTTGCTGATCGCTTCGTCGATTCCAGAAATGGCATTTTTAATCGAGCGAGATATGTTCTTGTCGAATTTCAGTGTTCCCTTGCTCGCCTCTTCCACGAAGGCTTGGATCAAACTCTTCGCTCGGGTTGTATCTTCTTTCTTTGTCGCCTTGATCGCATCAGACAAAAAACTTTTTTCTTCGGATGTTACGCTCTGCGCTTGGGCTTGCTGCTCTTTATTCTCTTGACTCATTAGGAGTTCTCCGATTCTCTTCGTAACAGATAATGGATTTTAATTTGGGTTGCCAGGCTGCTTGTCGGGTTGCGAATTATTGGCCCGATTTATCTTCGATACCTAATTCTCGCGCAAGAGCTTTGAGGTGTTCGGTATTCTTGAGAACATCCTCCAAAGTCGTCTCCAAATCCTCGCTCAAATCGAGTGTCGGCAACAAGTCCTGCAACTTGCTGCGAATCTCTAAAAGATTCTTAAGCGCTGGCACTTGCTGAGCGACGCGTGCCGGCGAAAAATCTTCCATACTTTCGAACTTCAAATTCACCTTGATCGAAGATTTCTCCCCACCTTTACCCGGTTCCAGTTCATTATCCACTTCTAAGCTCAAACCTGGCGACATTCGTTTCATGACATTGTCGATACTGTCGCGGTCGATTTCGATAAACTTGCGTTCCGACAGCGGCTTGAGCGCTTGCCCCGGTTTGTTCCCGGTGAAATCGCCCAGCACTCCCATAACGAATGGAATGTCCCGCTTCTCAGTGGCATCCCCTACTTGAACATCATAGGTGATATGAACCATCGGTTTACGAACACGATTCAACTTACTATGGATCGAACTCATCGATAACTCCCAAAGCAAAATCCAGAAGGCTAAATGATTTGTCGGGCAACAGGCAGAGTATCCATGACTTCCATCCCAAAGTCAAATTATAACCCTGCAAAATGGGATGATTCACGGTTCAAGTCGACCACATAAGTGTAAGCTGATACCCTCGAAGAATGGGGGGCTTACTCGCTTGTGTTTTTGGGCCGATAACCAATACGGCGATAAACTTCACTTAAAGCATCGCCATTTTGCAGAACCTCTTCTAAGAATTGAGGCAGCGGCATCCGACCCCAGCGTACCGCCTGTTCCAGAGAATAAGAAATTGGGGAATGTGGCTCGGTCTTGCGAAAATACTCCGCAACTTTCAGCAATTGCTCAAAGGCTTGCTCTCGATTCTGCAACTGCCCCTCCAAAATAGCGACACCGCTCCCCGACGTTGCTGCACCTTGGGAGGCCGATGAAGTCCCTCCAGTGCCCCCTTTGGGATCGCCTGCCGCGATTTTATTCTCGCTCAACTTTCCAGCAGCTAGCTGCAAAAACCACGCCTCTATTCTTTCCAGCAAGTTCACCGTATTGCTAATCGATATATCTGCGGGAGCATTTTCCGGGCGGAGCTTCAAAAGTAACTGGTTGATTTTTTTGGCTTCCTCTAAGGAGCCCCCAATATCCTTCTGCGTTTGCTGCAGATCTTCCTTGGGAATCCGACGAAATACCTGATTGAATCGATCCTGCGTCAACTGACCTTCCGTCAACAACTGCTCCTTCACCTTTTCATCGAGATTCGCTTCATCGAAAAATTTAGCAAGTTCGAAGTTATAAAAACTGACCAAGCGAAACTCCGAAGAACTCGATACGCTGGCTTGCTGAATTCCCTCCAGAAAAACAGTCGAAATCAAATTGCTGCTGATCGAATCGAAGGGGGCGAACTCTTCGGCCGGTTCAGGGCCGTCCGCAGTTTGTGGTCGCGGATTCAAGGCCGTTGGATATCTCTCCAGCAATTGCCTCAATAACGATAAAGATTGCTGCAAGCCATTGAATCCATTCAGCCGCGTCATCGATTCGATGAGCGAACAGAGAATTCGAGCATCCTTGGAGTATCGCTGCAGATACTCTAGGGCTTTTTCCGCAATGGGTTGCCAAACTGCATGGGCGACCGAGGCATCGCGCCCTTCAAAAAGCAACTGATTGTTCGACCATTTCTTCTCTTGAGCCTTAGCCGCATGCCACTCCCCAGAAACCACCGCAAAGGCCCGCGATAATTCGACGCTCGAACTGTTTTCACGCGATTCCCCACATGGCAAAGCCTCGGAAATCGGTGCCAAAAGACCATCAATATCGAGGGTTAGGTCGTAAGACATAGCTAACTCTATCTGCTAAGAATAACGTGAGGATTCTACAGGTGGGAAAGGCCTAGTTTTTGCAACTCGCGGGACAGCGACTCCAAAATGCGCGCATGCAAACGACTCGCCCAAGATTTGCTGTAGCCCAACTGCTCTCCCGCATCCTGAAGAGTATAGCCCTCAAAATACACCAACGAGATTAATCTTTTTTCCGCATGGGGAAGTTTTTCCACCGCCTTGCGCAATTGATCGCTTGCCTCCTTGTGAAGCACCGGACCGGTCGCATCACCGTTAGGATCCTCAAAATCGTAACTGCTTCCCTCCTGATCCTCAAACTCACTCATCATATAGACTGTCGACAGTTTATTGGTCGCTCTGGCAAACCACTCCCCACTGGCTTGTTCCGACAAAGCGTTCTCACCCTGGACTTCCGCATCCTCGGACATCACCGCATTGGCGGCCCGCTCGAATTTGATCCGCCGCAAACGCGCTCGACTGGTCCAAGTCATCTTCGCCAATCCATCGTAAATTGCCCCTTGAATCCGATAGTAGGCAAACGTTGTGAATTGGGCCCCCTTCTCCTCATCGAAGTCGCGTGCCGCCTCCATCAATCCCAACTCGCCATACGCAATCAGGTCATCCAAGTCCACACGCACGGGAATATTGCGAAAGATGCGAATTGCAATCGATCGCACCAACGCTCTTCCCTCTGACATTAACTCCTCGGTACTGACGGACATGGTTAACCTCGACTTGGCTCTTTGAGTAAATGCCTTTGAAACTCAACCATCCGCACCCGTCCATGAGGATCCCCGATCAGCGTAGCAGCAATATTCGCGCACATTCCTCGCAAACGACCCGCGTCTCGAAACAGACCGCTCTGACGCAAAAGCAACAAACCTTCGACCAGCAAAGTCGTTGTTTCCAGAAATCCTAATTCTTCAACCGATGCTTGATGCGCAATTTCCCGAAGACGCTGCCATTCCCTGTCGGATAAGCCCGCAACGCCACTCTCCCCCTTGAAGACACCTCGGACTTCATTAAACGCTGGTTCCGAAAAATAGTCACCGGACGAAGAACTGCCAGAACTCACGAAACACCTCCCAAACTTTCAAGTGGAGCACTCATATGCCAGTTCCTAATCCTCAAACCGCGATCAAACTTGGTAGTCACATCGATCGCCAACATTACCTGCCCATTCCCACAGGCGATACTCTCTTACCATGACGATTCCAAAAGATTTGGAAACTCAAACATTTCAATCATGCCATCTTTTCTGGCCGCACTTTCTTCCTCTGCCTGACGCAACTGTTCAGCGGAGATCAAAATCGCCTGCACCGCTTGCCCCGCTTGCACCGCTTGCCCCGAGAATCCTTCCGCGACGCTGTATGTTTTTCTTATCCATTTCCTATCTGTGGAAATCTTGACATTCACTTCTTTCCAGACGTTGCCAACGAGTGTCAAAAACCATTCTGTCGCATTCTCTCCAGCCAGATAAATCTCGATCTGCTCTTTTCTGCTACCCGGTTCAACATAGCGTCTCACCTTGACCTCGGGTAATTTTTCTCCTTGCCAAGCATCGCCTAATTCCACCGACTCGCCACTGCTGCTCGCCTCGGCGATAGGCCCGATCTCAGGTAGATAAAATCGACGCAGCACACTACTGCGGCGGACGGTCCAAATCCTATGATCCATCCGGACTCGCTCCGTTGCCGTCTTTCGATCAATCCAATGATCGGATGTCTCTAAAAAACTTGCCGTATGTTGAACCGTAAGCCCCAGTTTGTACACAAAATCGCAACTCAGCGGAACCTTCCTCCCGTTCTGACTTTGTTCGACGAAAATCAACTCCGGTCGTTCTGCAGGGCGCGTAACGTCGCAGCCAAATCCAATATTGGCACTCACGCCATCCGGTCCCTTCAGCAACCGTGACATAATCCATTGTTCCCCATTCATCTCCTGATAAATTTCCGGTCGTTGATCCATGTCTTTGCGATAAAGCAGACCGTTGCTTTGATTAAAAACCAATCGAATATTCTCACCACCCCAGACCGGAAATGGGCCGTATCCCCCTTCAAAGCCACGACGGCCCGACGCATCGCCCTGCAATCGTCGATTTTTTTGTTTCACCGTAACACCCCAGCCACTTATCCCTTCACTCCACAGTTGCAAAGGACCTTGCGGTTTATCGCTCTTAGGATCGATATTCGTAGCTGTGGGAAGACTCGCATTCTGGGACAACGGAATTCGCCTATCCTCGATAGCCACCGTTCCCTCCACAACAACTTCTGTCCCCGGCAAAATTCGATTAATTTGTGCCATCATGTTCTTGGAATTGATTTGGTTTTCTTTGTACCAAACAAACTGACTACGACGACTCTCTTCGAGCTTGCCCAGGCTATCCTGCGCTGCTTTCCACTGCTCGGTCCAGTGCGTTCGAGCCTTAGACTTCATGGACTCATCTTCTTTATCCTCCATCTCTCGGACGAAGGTATCCTCAGATGCCGCTTGCAATAAAAGACACTGAATATGGGGGGAAGTACGAAGTAGGTCACCTAAGAATTTGTTGATGTCCTTGGCTTGTTGCCCCTTGTTCTCCGAAGTATCCATACCGTCGGTGATGCCGATTATTAAACACTCTTCGGTCGTTTTCTTCTGTAGCATCTCAATTGCCTGTTGATATCCCTCCACAAGTTTTGTTGCCCCCACTCCTTCCCCGGGAATATAGTTCTCAAACTTCTCCAGGCTATTGCGTATGTCTTCCAAGGGTATCGCGCTGACCTTGTTGCTAAATAAAACCAAACCAACGTTGACTTGACCAACAATCCCTTTATCAAGGTATTCTACCTTTAACAGTTTCAGGCTATCTGCCATGATGGCTTTTGCTTGTCCCAATCGTGTGCCGCGTCCACCTTCCGAGACTGGCGCTGGCTGATTCATTGAGTCAGAAATATCAATCGCAAACACCACATTCAATTTGGGTGCGTTGATACCTTCCACACTCAATATGGCAGGCTTTAAATTCCTCTCTAAATTGGTTTCGACAAACTGCCGAGAAGCAGGTTCACGGATAAAGGGTTGTCCGAATCGATTGCCTCGAAAACTCCCGCTGATCTCGCCCCGAATCCCCGACTCGCTGAACTCCTGCATATTAAAGCTAAACGAATCACTCCCATCCAAATTTGCCTTAAATACGGCGACAGGGAATCCTTTTCCATAGGCATCGATCCAACTGCTGAGTTCCCTTACCTCTCCCCAAGTCGAGAGCAATTCTCCGCCAAGTTTTACTGGGTATTCCAAGCCTCCAGCGGGTAATAAATCCGCTTCATACGTCGCCTTGATATCCCCTTTCACCGCAAAACGAAAACTCCCTAATTTGTCTTTGACCTCCGTTAGCGTCGATTTCAATTCATCGTCCAGAGTAGGGAATTCCTTCTCTCTAGATCCGCTCGCAGTGCTTGCGTTCTCGACCACCCCCACCGCTTGCGCGAGTCGCTCATAGTACGGGAGCGATTCGGTTTCATCACTTCCATTCCCCCAACTCATCCGCTGTAAAACTAATTTTTGCAGCCAACTCGAATGCTCGTGAACCCACTCGCCCCAGATCGTATCACCTCGATCCTTAGCACTCGCCGCTTGGCTTAACTGCTGGTAAATGGCCTCATAAAACAGCGTGTTCGGACTGCGCAACCAACGCGACTGAAATGTTCTATCCTCCCGGGGTAAATCGCCGGCCTCCCGGGGTAAATCGCCGGCCTCCCGGGGTAAATCGCCGGCCCGCACCAAAGAATTCAAGGGAAACTTGCCGCTAAGATCGCTCAGAAAATCGGTTCGCTTCCGCAGATGATCATTTTCGTTATCCGTTTGTTGCCCGCTTTTCGGGTCTCCTTTTCCGACTTCGATATCGGCCTTACCCTCCATGTAACTCACCATTTTCGAACGCAAGTCGCGCCGGCCATTCTCGTCCAATGCGATCGGCAAGCCACGTGTAACTCTCAGCCACTGGAAAGATGCCTCGGAACGTTTTGATTCACCCTCCCGATGCTTATAGAATCCTAGTCGTTTATATTCCTCAAGTGCACCACTCCAGCGTTCATACAACTGAGCTGCTAGCACTCGATCGGAACCCTCTCCAAAATTACCAAACATCTCATCGAGTTGCTTGAGCTTCTCGGTGGCTTGCCTAAGCGCAGTTTGATCGGAGTCATCCGCAAATTCACTCGTTGCTACCAACCACGCGATCAAATAGGGACGAAAGAGATAGTATTCATCCCGTGCATCCAACGCTTGTTCCCAAGTCTTCAAACTTTGATCCAGTTCCAATAAACGCACTTCTAGTCCACCCAGCACATCATCGCCTGGCAATTTGCCCACCAGCCAGCTATCGACGATTTGGTTTTGAACTTCCGTGGAAATTTCATCCAGTTGCTCGGCTAGCTTCATCACCGCATCTGGACGTCGCTGCTTAAATATTAACTTCATCCATTGATCAAGCCTCTTGAGGCTCGGACCGAGTGTTTGCGCGAATCGAGTCTTGGTTGGTGTATCGAATACTTGCGTTGTTTTGAACCAATAGGAATCGTTTCGTAGAAGCTTCAGAAATTGCAGGGTAGGGGAGGGGGACGAAACATCCGCTTTACTCAACCCCAGGTCTATGAATTGTCGAAAGTTCTCTGGGCTATTCGGACTTGTGAACTGACAGGCAGCCAGCCAAGCCAAGAGCGCATGATCCATTTGGGTCAAGCCGGTCGCAGGGTTCGTTTCGCTCGTCGTATTTTGGCTGACAATATCTTTATCTGCTGCTGCAGCGCTACCTGAATTGGTGTTCTTTCCGTTGGCTCTTTCGCTGCCACCGGAGAGAGACTCCGGACTCGCCGCACCATTTTTAACGCGATCCTCAGCCGATTCTTTGGACTCCGCTGCCAGCTCCGGTTGTTGTTCTGCAGCACCCGCTGGAGTTTCTAGGTATTTGGGAAGTTCGGTACCCCACTGGGTAATCTGGGCATCCTCTGACTGCGCGATACCGCTCACCGCCAAATCGATCCCTAATGCATCAAAATCAATTCGGGTCGGAGGAATTTTGGGACAAGCATCGAACTCCAATTCCACGGTTTTCAGTAGCCGACTGGCGGAGGGTTGCTTTTCGATATCCACCCTCTCCGCATAATGCTCCAGCACCGTTAAACCATGAGCAATCCGTGTCAGTCGCTCCGGTGCCCAGCGATACGTTTTCTGATTGAGTAACTTTTCATACTGGTCCCAGAGAGTATCGATCTTATTCCAATTTCGCTTAACGACCTCAATCCCATATTTTTCCGATTGAGTAGTTGTCGGAATCGTTTTCTGGCGACGACTTCCAACATATTGATTGATCCAGTTGTTGGAAACTCGCTTGTAAAGTGTACTCTGTCTCAGCGATTCATCCGCAATCAATATTTTGGGGATTTGAATCGCTGCGCGACGGGCTTTGACCCAGTCCGCAACACGCTGCCGAACGAACGTTTCCAGTTCCTCCATAGTGACGATATTATTTTGATTGGCGTCACACTCTGAATTGCTCAACGCATCGATCAAGAAGTTTTGTAACACGCTCCCATTGAGTTCCGGAGCACTCCACGCTTGAGACTGCAATGCGGAGTTAGCCACAAACAGCATCAGCTCTTTTCGTGCCGACTTAACGTCCGCGGACTCAAGTAGCTCTTCCCAACCTTCTTGCGTCTCTGCATAAAAATCTGTCGACTGTCCCACACTGCGGGCTGGGTCGCTGTAGTTCAGCAGCGGAATGGACTTAGGAGCGGGAATCAGGTCCAAGACGACAAGAGCCGATGTGTTGGGACGCATTTTCCCGAGACATTCCAATAGAATTTCTTTTACATTGTCTTTGACTCCCTGGGCATCAACCTCCGATTGCACCACCATCAACAGCGGTGTCTCTCTGGGCTTATCTTCGAATTGATGAAACAAGGTCACGCGGCAATTGTCGCCATTGATACCGGACCACTGTTGAGATAACGGCATCAAACCCAAAGGAATCGAATCTAACTGAGACGAGTCTACGCCTCGCTGAAAAAGCACGACCTCAATTTTTTTCTCTCGGTCCCAAAGGCTTTTCAAAAACCAAATAGCAGAGATTGTAAACAACAGCAAAACGGCGGTGAGTAACCAATACCGTTTCGATGAAGGTTGAGTAGGAGTTTCGATGGTCCGGCCACCACGCCAACCGGTTTTCTTAGAGGAACCTGAATTAGCATTGGCTGGAGAGCCACTTTTTCGCCAACCACCGGAACTGGCGTCGCTCGCTTGTCTGTCAATCTCTGGTTTCGATGCACTAGTTCTCGAGCCCTCGGCGCCAGAACTATCAGCTCTAGGACCGCTGGAATGCGGTTTCGATTTTGGATCGTTCTTTCTCCAACCAGACATACCCCCCCCTTCGTTGCAGCCTCATCTTTGAGCAGGGACAGTATAACGTGGATAAGCAAGGGTACCAACAAAAAATACCCCCTGATTTTCGCCGTCGAAAACCAAGGGGTGATTGAAATTTGTTGATCTGATGAGAGCCGAAACTATTCTGCGACCAACCCGACACTGGCACCGCCAGCGATCAACTGTTGTTTCTGCGTGATGTTTTCAAGTTTCAACGTCAATTTACTTCCGTCCACTGCAACCACTTCACCCATGGTGACATCCGAGCTACTTGATACAACCGCCATCTTGGAACCAACATTCAGGTTATAAATGCCTGGAAGCACCACAATCAGCTGTTCTTCCACCTCCGAATCAGCGACTCGAACGCATTGAACTAAATGTTTCTTTTGCTCTTCGCTAAACGCTGAACGATCAACTTCGCTACTTACCGGCGTTTGGTAGATCACTGGAGACACTTCAACTTCGCCATACCCGGGAGCACTGACTTTGACTCGGATACTGTCTGGCTGGAACGCCGCTGGCTCAGCAGCATCCGAAGGCGATGGTTCGGCGGCAGAGGGATCCGCGTCTCCTTCCCCTTTAGGTTCTTCCCCTTCTCCCTTAATCTGATCCGTTCCCTCAGCCTTCTTGTCCACGGGAGGACAAGCGGCTAGTACTGCGGCAGCCGTGGCACGAAGCTGGGCACTTGGCTCAACAAAGCAACCCTTGTCGTCAGTTTTGTTCGCCATTTCATCAAGTTTTTTGCGGATCGCTTCGGTGCAGCAGCTGCTGCCACAAGGATTGATACCGCATGGCCCACACATCTTGATTGCCGCACAAATTGCCTCTAATGCTGCTTGTCGCACTTCGCAATCGCAGTCATTTAAACCTTGCAGAAGAGCTTCTTCGACTTTGTCCTTCTCGCTTGGACAGACGCAGCCAACGCTCGCCAAGTACTTGAGCGCTTTGATCTTCTGCGGTTTTAGATCCTTATCTTTTTTGATCTCTGCCGCATTTTTCAAAAGGGGATTATCTGAAGCCAAATTCTGCGGATCCGAAATGGGAAGCAGAGGTGGTTTTTTCTCTAACTGAGGGAAGTTGCCACTTCGATTCAGCACTCCGGACCGAAACGCAGCGTCCGCTTGAGGAATACCTAATCGTTGCCAAATGGTCGGGACGGGTGGGTTTGGGGCCACACATCCGCTGCACGCAAGCACCAGGACACTCAGTCCTAAACGATTCCGAACTTTTCGAGTATTTTGAGCCATGGTCTTTCGTCCTGTCAGCCCGGCCGACTAAGCATTGGATAGGGGAATAGAGGGAATTACCGCAATCCATGCAGGTAATTCCATTTTTTCACAACGCTTGTTGATTCGGGTCCGAAGAGCAGAAAAATCCAAATTTCTGTTACTTCAAGAGAAGTTCTGCTTAATCGAAGAACTCAATTTGACCGCTAAAGTTTGCCAAACCCCCATAAATTCCCACAGAAAATGATGCTTAGAGGTGTCTGAGCCCGGAAGTCTAGCCGAAACCTCCGAAAACCGCTGCCAGCGATAAGGTGACAAATGGTTTTCGGATAGTCAAAAGAGAAACTCAGCATCCGACACAGGTTTCAAGGGCAAAACTCGGCAAACGCCGCGTAACGTCGAAATCTGTGGCCGGACGATTCCAGCGCCCGCTTCTTCTAGCCTACCGACGAGACTTGCCAGACGATCCACACAGCCAAGCCGAGAAGGGCCAGCAGGGCCAGTCCACCGAGGGTCATGATAAAGTTGGCAATGTGATGGTAGCTTCGATCCTCTTTCAAGGCGGTCAAATTCCATTCCAGTAACCCAGCATCATTCTCTACAAGTTTCTCAAAGGTAGCTGACACAAAGGCCTGCTTCTCTGCGGTCTCGCCTGTACCGGCAAAGTAACATCCGCTGAAAAACATCGGCTCGTTCGCGGGATCTTTGCCAGGTTCATCCTGTCCAAATCCTTCGGAAATAATGACGGCCAAGTTCTCCTCAAACTTCGTTCGCAGTCTCGCCATAAATGTGTAAAGACGTCCGTTGGTTTTCTTTCGCATCGCTTCGGCGCGGCCAAACAATTCGTAAATCCGCTTCTCAAAACTCGCCACTGCGTGAATCACCACGCTCTTTAATCTTGTTTTCGAAGCCTCACCTAATGTTTCACAACCCTTGCCAAATCGCGCATACCGGACCTTTTCCAGTCCAAGGCGATCGATCATTTCAACGAAGCCTTCCTGCTTTTCCATTTCGGTTACCAAAGCGATCGCAGGTACGCGGACTCTTAGGTGCTGTTGCAAGACCCGCATGTCTTCTTGTAATGCTAACTGTGTCGCCGCAGGACTGATTTCCACCAATTCATACGCAAGCAAGACGAGCAGTCCGTTGGCTGGACAAACCGGATATCGAGTCCGGCAAATGAGTTGCACCAGATATTCAAGTCGATCACTGCAGAGGGCCTGCTCTTCGGCCGACAATTTAGTTTCGACCCCCATCACAACTGGAACAGAACTGGCAATCATCTCGGAAGCGGGATCTTCTTCCAGCGTTTCTAAATTCTTGCTGCCCCCGAATCTCGGCATCCTTCTTGCCTCGAGGGAATCGCTGGCGATCTCTCCGAAATCGATGGCGCGGCGATCTTCTGGTGACCCATCGTGGTCCAAGGTTGCAGTTGCTACCCTAGTTCCACGTCTCGGCGTGCCGCGTTCGGACGAATCTTGTGCGGGAGTCGCTTGACGATTCAATGACAATTTCGACAGACGATTACAACCATTGGCAAATACATAGATGGCATTTTGATTGGCCAGAAACGCCAAACCTTGTCCTGCCAAGGAAGCGTTATTGACCGCAAAGGTTGTGCCCATACAGTCGACCAATTGCCCAACCATTTTCCCATCTTCTGCGCCCAACACCAAGATGATCGGCGTATCATCGACCGCGATTCCCTGCTGCGACAACTGCTGCAATCCCTCATTCCACTGCAAATCGATGTCCGGATATCGAGACACTTCCTTTTGCATCATCAGATAGGTCAGGAAGTACGCTAAGACGGTAATAATCGGAATCAGTACGAGGATCCAGGGGAGCTTATCGCCGTAGGAATCTCCATTTTTGGCATCGCCGTAAATGTAAAGCAACACATCGGCGGTCACCAATACGATAAGTACCAGAAAGGTTGTCCATGCGACTAACCATGGCAAGGGAAGCTCAGCAAAACGCCTCATGCCCGGAACCCACTGCGCAAACCAATGGAAGGCGCTTCGAACCGGAGAAATCATGGCATCCAAAAACGATAAAATCGAATTGATAAACATGTTGATATTTTGAACTTATTTGGATTGCCAGAAATGATCCGTATGACGCAACAAGTCCTATGTCCCAACGCTCCCGCAAGAGTGTTGCTGAGCTACCAGATAAATCATGAAAATCCAGGAACATCAAAGGTACTGTGGCGTGTCACCTTCTCTTCCTTCTCGGATGAAGACTTAAATTTTTGCAACGCAAAGTACCAGCCCCCAAGCGCACTGGCCACCAATAAGGCCGTTAGAATGCCCGACAACAAAAGCTGTTGTTTGCCTTGCTGAGCCTCGTTGGATCGCAACGGACGAACCGTTTCCGAAAAGGGAGGGAGTGAATGCCTGGCCTTCAAAGACCGTGCCGTCTCACGACACCACTCGGCAGGATCCTTGGGTAAATTGAGTCGCTCGAGTTCTTGGATTCGCTGCGGCTGGTCGGCCCCTCGATACACACCACGAAAACCAAGCACAACACAAAGATAATAAACCTCTAGGGCATTGGTGTGCGAAGCAGCCGCCGCTTCGCTCGCCTTCTCAAAAAATTCATGAAACGCAATGCGGTCACCAAAAAATTCCTTCTCCAAGGGCTTTTCCTTCCAAAGCCCCTTGTCCGGCCAGTTGGAGTTACTGAAAATCTCATCAACCCAACAACACAACGCATACTTGATCAGCTTCCATTCCGGCTTCGGACCAATCATCCGTTCACCTTGCTCAATCAATTGCTTGAGCGCCGTTCGAACGTCGGCTAGCGGCACAATTTGTCCAGCATCAATTTTGCGCAAAAATTGCAAAGCTCCCAAGAATACCGGATCGACCGCGTCACAATACAGCTTTTCCATACCGGCCCTGCCTCATTCTTAAATCTTGCCAAAGTGGAGAACCGTACCGTCTACACCCGTCTTCAGCCCAATCGCTTTCGTACCGCAAACAGCGCCATTTCGACCCCATAGGTCTTGTAATTAATGTTCAGCAGCAATCTTCTACTTTTATTCAAAGTATCCAGATTAGCAATCTGTTTTTCGCTGACGCGTACCGCAACCCGAAAAGTAAGCCTCGCTCGATCCCACATCGCATCTTCCGTGATCGCCCACAGCAGCCAACCACGGCGATCCTTTAGCACCGAAGGTAGACCAGATTCGGTCTTGCTCGGGGCGAGAATACTCAGCCCCTTGGCTTTTTCTCTAAAGATTCTCTCCACATCATCAGCGGCAGCAAGTTTCCAGTCCCAAGCCTGTATCATTCCTGAACGCGCCAATTCGGTGGGACTCATATCGATCGGCTGAATCCCAAAGTACCACGCCCAATCATTTGATAAGTATTCCGCTGGCAAGGTCACCAACATCCCCAAACCACTTCCTTCGAATGGGAACACATGCAACGGTTCATCTTGAACCAAGAAAATCAATTCGCGAATTCGCTCCCAAGCCCAAATAAAGATCGGCTGCAACTCATCGTGATTGTAGGGGAGTACTCGAGGCAAAATACGATTGCTGCCGAATATCGAACAGCGACCTATGATCCGCACCAGCGCAGCATACACCTCAAACGGATGCACTCCAGGAGTCAACGCAACTAAACTTAACTCGGCATAGGCTTCATTCAAAGCATGCATCAACATCAACTTTTCAACATCACCTGGAGTTTGCGAATCGAAATTGATATTTCGACTGTCAATGATTCGATTTAATTGCGTCAGCCTCTCTCCGATCAAATCGTAGATTCGCCGTACAGTCGAATACATGTCGGGCCACGTATTAATGGCTAACGTCGCAGGGTAATAGTTCTCATCAATCCGCCAACCTGTTTGTTGAGCTGCATCGCGACGAATCTTACAAATCTCCAACAGCTGCAGGCCCGCAAGATCTTCCGTCTCGAAAACAAGCCTCACCTGACTGCGAAGCAAAGCAATGCTCTGCATGCCAGCTCCTTGTGACTCATCGGGATAATCGCCGCTGATTTCCTCGTAACGAGTCTTGCTTGAACCACTCCTTGTTACGTTCGCATCGCCCATGCGAACCTCGGGCAGCGCAAGATAAACGGCCACACTGCGATCAGCCCCAATCCCCTTCAGCCGCAAATTGATATCGACACGCAATCGATCAAAATCGATAAATGTCCCATCCTTAAAGCGAGCCGCAACATCGACCAACTCTAGTACTCCAGCATTCAGCGATGCTTTCTCAACCGTAATTCGCGATAGGCCCCAATCGAAAAGGTGATCGTTTTGAAAATGATTGCGAAATACCTCCCGCCAATGACGGTCCGAAGCCTGAAAATGATGAGGCCGAAGGAACATTCCTTCATACCAGTGAACCGGCAAGTTTGGCATGGAATTATTTAGTCACTTTTGGGACAAGCCCTTGCTTGGCGGGCTCCGAAAGTAGGTGTTACAATGCCTTCATGATAACAACCACTAGACTGGTTGCAATACGATGGCCGCAGCAGCCCCAAAACCGCTCGTTTCTAGGCAGAACCGAAGCTCGCGCAACGGTTTCTCCGATTTTAGTTGGCAAAGAGTTTATATGACGCAGAATCCTGTACCCCGCTCAACCGGTAAACATACATGGTCCGCGAAGAAACCAACTCAGCAATCCAGCCACAGACTCTTCAATCTCTTAGTGGTCACCGCTCTGTTTTTCGCCACCATTTATTGGTTAGGCTCGATGCTCTTTAAGTATGAGAAAGCCCCAGACACATTTCTCTTACACCTGCAAACCGCCGATCGCGACTCCGCCGATGTACAACCCCTGGTCCTCATTCCAAAAGAGGAACTCGATGCCCTGGGTCAAAAAATAGGCGCGAAAGAAGTAATCGATGTCATCCCGTCAGATTCTGCACAAGGTGATCGAGCTACCGAAAATGCGATCGAAAATACGATTCGCAATTTGGCTCGCAAAATGAAAGACAATGGTAACGACAATGATATCGTCTTCCTCTACCTCCGCGGTTATTGCATGGTTCGAAATAATGCACCCTGCTTGGTGGTCGCTGACTACTCTCCAGAGAAAGCCAATCAAAGCTCGGACATTTCCGGACTCTACGACTTAACGAAACTGTTGACCGAACTCGAAAAGCTACCCGCTGCTAAAGTCGTCGTCATGCTCGATCATGCGGATCTCGACGTTTCGAATCGATTCCAACTTGCGAAAAAGATAGAGTCCTATGAAGTCAGAAAGCAGTTGGCGGCTTTCAAAACGAATTCGACACCCGATGATTCATCCCAAAAGAAGCCGGAAATCCTGGTCCTAGCCGCGAAAGAAGATTTTCAACCCTCCCATATTCGCTATCGCTTGGAATCGTCTCCAGCAACCACGCTTTTCTTTTTTTCCATGCAACGCGCTCTAGAGGAAATGCAAAAGGAATCCGCCAATTCCAAGAATGGCTACTCGTTCCCCTCTTTCCTACAGCAAGTTACTCGTTTCGTTTCGCTCGGCTCAGGCGCACTGCAGTCCCCCGTCCTGCTTCATCGCGGCCAAACGATAGATCCAAAATCAGGGGATTCAATCTTGGCCTTCGAATTCGGCAAACCGATCCCTCCAGCAAAACCTAATGAAACAGCATCCGCCACCACGCCCACACCCCCCAAAGTTGACGAACCCAAGAACAACAACGACCAAGAAAATGATCAACTCTGGACCAACTTGGAGAAGCAATGGAGTCAATTGGATGCCGTGAGCCAACCCAACAAGCCGATTTGGCCAACAGAATTCGCCCCTTATAGTTGGCAGAAGGAAATCAGACGATTTCGAACCGACGAGTTCAAATGGTTGATTTCCGGCACCAGCACTCCACCGGTACCCGATGTCAGCGCTTGGTTCGACCCTGAAGGTGGCCCCACCTCCAATGCCCCCGCAGACCTCACTTCCGCTTGGGATAAGTTCATCCGCGATACCCACTGCCGTGCTTGGCTCTACGATGCAGAAAAGCTCCCTAAAAACACTCCAAACTATCCTTATCAACCATCGCCCGATCTTACTTTCGAGCAAACGAAACAGCTCGCCCGCGAGCTATCGCGAGATGGAAATAATCTCAGCGACTGGATCCGCTTGATTTCGGGCTACCCGAACTTCGATTCACCGTCAGCCAACGAAATGACGGAAGCCGCTCGAAGTCATATCGACAAACTCCTTGAGGTCGATAGCGTATGGCGACAACTTAAAAAAAATCCTCAATCCGTTCCCACTGAATCCAAGAATAAAATGCTTCGTGACTTGGCGCAATCTCGGATGAAGCTTTTCCAGACCAACACGAATCTTACTGCGATCGACATTGAAATCGAAAACTTAAAGTCCAATTCCGAATTGACTGTCTGGCAACTTCATCATCGCTGCAATTTGCTGCTCCGCTTCGCCCATCTTTCTTCAAAACAACGCATCGAAGTACTCAAATTGTGCAAAAAAACAAACGCCATTGAACTCCCGCCTTCCAGCGCCGAGTCCAAACCCCAGTCGCTGAGAGATAATTTTGAAAAAAGCTCAAGCCTCATCTCTCGATTGCTTCAGTCCCCAGATGATAGTCTACAGCGTCAAGCTTTGGATACCGATATACCTTGCATCGTTCGCCCCACCCTTCAGACAAACCTTGAATTCGTCCCTCCCAAAGGACTCTCCTATTCGTCGTTCAATCCGACTTCCCTGACAATGCTGCGTACGATTACGCCGCAATCCTTTTCATTGCTACTTCAACGAAAAGATGGTTCACCACCCCCAACGGATATCTTGGTTACCTTCGGTGGCCTCAATTCGGAATTGATGCGCATTCAGCAGGCTGGCATGACGATCCAATGGGATAAACCGCTCAAATGTCGTCTACAGAATGGGACGATCAGTTTCGAAGTAGCTGCCCAAAAAGAAAATGATACCGATCTGCCTACCGACCTTATGATCAAATTAGCGGACAACATAGCTGGGGAAAGCAACGCAGCGCCGCTCCAACGCGAACTCTCCGTAGCTTGGCCCTTGCAAAATGAGTTCGAATTGATAGCCGCTCGATCTGGAACAGCTCAAAAATTCAACCTGAACCTTGATGAACCCTTACTAGGTGCAGCCTTGCTCAATGAAGAGGGGCAGCCCGTTGAACTGAAATACGAACTCCTGCTACACAACCGCAGCAGACTTGCTCGAAAAGCGTTGTTGCAGATCTATCAAGTTGAGGATCCTCGTCGAGGAGTTGCTCGACCAGGAACAGTCTTCAATGCGGAACGTCAACCGCTGTGGGATAAAGATGACCTTCCTCAAAAAGTCATGAATTGGAAAGCACTCTTTCCCCAGAAGCCCTTGTTGGTCTCGACCGGAGCAGATGAAACCATTTCATTAACTTCCTTGATCTCCGCTGCACTGAAACCCACCAGTCCCAACCCGCCCGCCAACTCAGCCTCAGTCCAATCTACCGAAACGGCTGCCCCATTCGGACTTCTCTGCGAAATCAAGGAACTGGATGAGAACGATCAAATCAAAGGCCCTAAAGATACTTCTTTCATCTGGATCCCCTTGGATACCTATGATCCGTTCGATTCCAGTCAAGCTCTGCGTTGCCTTACCAAAGTTCCTCCTTTCACGCTGGACGATGAACGTATGTTGAACTTATCTCTCGAAGCCACAGACAACCTACTCCAGCTATCGTCTGCTCCTAAAATCCCTGTCCAAATAGAATTTCAAACTCGCAATAGCCTTAAGCTTCAAAATCGACAGTCATTATCTTTCGAAATCTCGCAACCCATCCAGCGCGCTCTCCCGGTCTCAGCCTTCAAGGATAATCTATTCATCGCCCATATTTCATTTGGAACATTTTCTAGACAAGCATCCTACGTGTTTCAGAATGATCAGGACTCCCAACCGGAACGAAAACCGGAAGTCTTTGCCCAGCTTGAATCGATAGAAGTTCAGACAACTCAAACAAATGCGGTCCCACCTGCCACCCCACCGAATACGCAAGCCCCACTGCTCATCTTGCTTCCCGAGAGAGAATCAAGCACCGAGCGAAGGTGGGCTCTACAAAAGTCGACAAACGAGTTGCGCGACTCGAGATTGATTGCGAAAATCAACGCTATTCTTCCCGCTCAACAAGCTTTTGTTGCTTGGCGTATCTTCGATGTCGAACGCAATCAGCCTCAACCGCTGAAAAGTTACTATGAACAAGTCAATCGAGTCTTCAAAGTTCGATTTACCCCAGACGGACTTCTCAACTTGCAGCACACCGTAAGTCCTCTTCAAATTGAATACGATGTCGAAAATATTTTTGAGCAAGAAGGGATTTTTCAGCTACAGATATTTGCGAATGAATGGAATAAAACTGAACTTATTACGCCCCGGGATGTGGAGCGATTAACGCCTCAACATACCGAAACGATTATCGTCGATCGAAAAGAACCCGCTGCCGCGATGATTTCGCTCAGAGACAAGAACAATAATCAACTCGGCTTCAATTCAAAATTGAGTCGCAATCAAACTTATCAGGTGGTGCTCGGATTACCTACACCCCAATCGAATGACGTCCCAATCGAAGAGATCAAGTTTGGTATCGATACCAATGGCGATCGGAAATTCCAGCCTGAAGAAGAATTGAAAGATTCCAAGGCCACACTGGACCCAAGTAAAAGGGAGGCTAAGCTGGAATACAAGGTTCCCCAAGAACGAATCAACGATATCCGCTTCGTGGCCCAATGTGTCGACTACGCTGGCAATATCCAAATCTTGAATTCATCTGACAATTACGAGATTGATACTTCTAGCAGCATGACCGAAAAGCCTCCTACCTCCAATAACAAGTCCTATACACTCAAAGTGATTGTTAAAAATACTTCGGGCAGCAAACCATCTACTGAAGTAGACCTTAACATGGAAGGAAGAAATTATACTTCTAAAGAAAATGGCAATGAATTCACCTTCAAAAATCTTCCCGCCGGCTCGTATCAGGTCACCGCAACTTCCAGCGCTGGTACCACGCAGTATGAGATATCGGAAAAAATAGATGTCTCGGGTGAACGATCGTCGATCACCCGAGAAATTAAACTGAAGGCAAAAGAGAAGGATTCGTCCAAGAAACCCTGAGCCTGGCACATTATTTGCGTGCCAGCGGCTCGACATTTTCTTCAGGCAATCGAATGGATAGCCAACCAAAAGCACGACCGCGACTGATTGCGAATGTTGTTAATTCGGGCGCATCGGCGGTGAACAGTGAGTAACCATCCTTTGAGAAACCGACACTATTGACAATCGAACCACGATGAGCATCGATACTGAATAATTCCCGAGGCTGCTTATCCACCACCGGACTGGCAAACCAAGTGGATAGGTTACCAGTCGTTGTTCCGATCGCGATCGTATTATCGGTCGGCGAACAAGCAATCGCCGAAACTTTCGCATCCAATACAATCGGAGCGAACTTTTCCGCATTGGCATCGGAGTCGAGAGCGTGGAATTGCAAGTTGCGTTCGCCAATCTGAGCAAGTAAGTACCAACGAGTTTCCTGGCCACGCTGTAAGGTTGCCAAGTTCTCTCTAAACCACACAATTCGATTCATCGCCGGCTCAGTGACTTCAACCGCATCAATCTTTATTTGTGCGTCCGTTTCTTTCGAATCCGCGAATTCAATAATCTTCAGTTTTCCATCTTTGGTGCCGATCGCCAAACGATTTCCGTCTGGGTGCCAAGATGCAAGTGAGTAACCATCCCAGGCCTTGACTTGCCGATTCTCGACAAGGTCCATTAACACAACTTTGGGTGCTTCGTTTGCTGAGCCGACAAAAACGGCCTGCGCACCGGCTGGAGAAATCATGACCGATTCAACAGAGGATACCCCTGTGGATGCAACCAGACTCGGAGGAATGGGCCGCCAGCTCAAAGTTCCCGTTGCATCGATACTTGCCAACCATAATTCACCTTCATCGTGCAGCGTTAACCAATTATTTCCAGTAGCATCTCCGCTAGCGGCCACGCAGCTTGTTCGACCATAAAAAGTCCCACTTCCAGCACCTTTCTGTGGACCGATCATGCGACTCAAGAAACTCTTATTTCTCAACTCCAGTGCGACGGCGACTTGGTCCGGGCCACCAAAGATCACTTTAGCAAAATTGCGACGAATATTGCCAAACTTAAGACTAAGATCATCCTGAGTTACCAACTGAGCATCTTGAGTCAACCAAACTTTCGTGGGATGGCTTTGTATCTGAACCTGCGGTGCTGTCCCTTCCTTCAGAACTAATTTGGCGGACCATGTCTCTGCGACCTTTCCTGCAGAATCCGTGAATCGATAGCGAACTGCACATGAGACAACATCTTCCCCGTTGGGACCTCCACCGACAATGAAGTCGGATACGTGCTTAAACTCCGGATTGTTTGGAAATTGCAAGCCGGTCAATCCATCCATGAAAGAAGGATTGACTACCAATTTCCCGGCTTGCCAATCTAAAGACACCAAGGCCTTATCGTTGCTCGAGGTCTTGGTTCGTAAAATATAGAGACGACTTCCGGCCACATTCCATTGGGCATTTAAGGTTAGAGCGCTATCCACACCGAATGCCAACTCCGAACTGAAGGCCGCTACCGAATCATTGGCACCAAGATCGATGATAAAGGTTTGAGCCTTGTCCCCAACTAGGGCAATCAGATTAGGTTGCACGGGATGTGGCACGATAGCGACAGCACTAATATCCCGATCATTGCTCTTTAAAACCTTTTCATTGCTTCCATCTAAATTGGATATTGTTGCGATTTTGGAGTTTACCCATAACAATCGAGTCCCGTTATCCACGATCGCCGCTCGAGCCGATTCGTTGCTTTTGCGCTCCCATCGATGTAGCATTCGGCCCGTCGAAACCTCCCAAACACAGAATTCTAGCATGGTCTCTGTGGTCGTTCGGAATGGGGTGCTGGTATCGGTGAGTCGAGCAATGGTCACCAGTCGATCACTCTGTGCGGTTGTTACCAGATCAACAAATTCGGCTTTCGGAGTATGGCCAGGAAATGGGCTCGATTCCATGGATGGACTCACGCCCACTCCCCAATTCCGAAGAACACCTTCACGATCGATCCACCAGTTTCTTCCTGATTCACCTTGACCGCCTGTGGCGACAATACCGCTGGCAGACTCTGGAGCCGTCATGCGTTGACGATTGGCAATTTTTTTCAAATCCCAATCGATGCAAATACCGCTCTGGTCCAAAGCGATAACGTGCTCGCCGTTACTGTAATATCGGCCATCAAGAGCCATGTTTGGCAGACCCACCAACGGCCGCTCATAGGTCCAGCCCGCGGTATCTAAGTTAGCAGAATCACCGCCTGACGAAACCTCTTTGCTGGTGGCGTTTGATTTACTCCACAACTGAATCGCATTATCTTCCGCGATGGTTATTAGAGTATTCTTACCGCTGGGGCGAATATGCGAAATTCTGGTCTGATGAACACGCGGTGATAACTCGCCAACCACCGTGAGCGGAACCTTGATTTGCTCAGCGGGCCCACGATCCAGTAAAAGCAATCGACCATCGACCGTTCCCAAACAAACTTTTCCATTGGTATCCACCACCGTGGCGACCGTCGCCTTGGTAGAGAGCTCTTCGGGAATCTGAAGCGAAAGGAATCGATCATTACTTAAATCGAGTTCAAAACAGGCGAGATTCGTTGTGCCCTTCGTTCCTACGTTTTGAATACTGGTGCAAATCGCGCGGCGAATCTCGGTGTCCGTCTCCACAAACTGAATATTACGCAACTCTCCCTTGCACTGGTACAAAACAGGTTCGATCTTTAGATCGAGTTTGCCAGTACGCGACCAACGAAAGATTCCACCATTAATCCCGATAAGGAAGTGCTTTCCATCGGGACTGAAGGCGGACCAACGAAATTCTCTATTCTTAAGCTGCGCAATGGGGCTGACTTGTTTGGTCTCGACATCCCAGTAAAAAACACCCGGCTCAGCCTTTGAGCTTCCGACGGGAATAAAGATAACTTCTTTACCATCAGGAGAAATGGAGACAGACACGATCGATCGTTCAAATCCAATCTTCAAATCGTTAACGGGTTCAATTCGATCTTTTTCTATTTTGACAATCTGCAATGAACTTTCTTTGCCTTGATCGGATCCCAGAACCGCAAAAGGTGCAGAAACCGCCACATCCAAGCAACTCGACTTCCTACCCCAATCCATCTGCGGAATATCTCGACCGATCAGCGCAGCGACTCGACGATAAGGCCATGAAACCAGCGGAGGCGCTTGCTGTAACCTTAAATCCAAACCAACGTTTTGAACCTCGTTATTCCCTCCCAACTTTTCCTGTGGAATCAACATCCCACTTTGCAGGCTACGAATTTCCGTAAGAAGAGCGTTGCTGCGTCGTACATTGTAACTTTGAGCAAGGTTAAACGCGGACAACAAACTGGATTGATATCCCCCCAACTTCGCAATTCGCTCATTAGAAAGCGCCTCGATCGACTTTTGCTCCGCCAGTTTTCGCTGATCTTCCTTCTGCCTTGTTTCATCAAGCAACTTTTCGTTAGATTCCTTTAACGCGTCAGAAGCCTCATTGGCTTTTTTTGTTTCATCTTCCGCAATTCCTTTCTGCTTAATTGCCTCACCTTCCGCTTTCCGCGCGTTTTCCGCCTCCGTTTTCGCAATACCTTCCTGCTCTACCGCCTTATCGCGTGCGGCACTGGCACTCTTTTCCGACCGAACCGCATCATCGCGGGCAAGTTCCACCTGCTTGATTGAGGTCCAAAGCCATAAGCTCAAACCACTGAGGATTGCCAGAGCTCCTGTAGCTCCAATCGCACTGAAGCGACGCAAGCGGCGGTAGCGAATTTCACGCGACCTCGCTTCCAATTGAGCCGCTTTCGCTTTTTCATACAGCCCCTTTTCATCTTGCTCGTTGGGATCCAGTGTTTCCAAGCAAACGTCAAAGTCGCCGCGGTTCAATGCATTTTCGGAATAGGCCAGTTTCGCCTTCTTTAAACCTGCTTGTGCAGGCTTGTTATCTCGCCAAAGGTCAATCGCATTGCGATAACTAAAGATTGCTTCATTAAACTTACCATAATCTGAAGCTTGGCTAGCCTCTTCTAATAACTTGTCCGCGGTCGCTGAGCCGAGAACTTTCGGCATGTCGATTCACTTCACGAATCGCTTCCTGAAACTCTTCCACAGTGGCGTATCGATCCGAAGGTGAATTCGCCATCGCTTTGAGAGCAACGGCCGTCAATCCCGAATCGTCATTCACCGGAAAATAAAAATTCGATCGAGCACGCTCTAGAACCTCATAAACCGTTCTTCCATCGCGGGGAGGTCGCCCCTGTACCAAGTGATATAGAATTGCCCCCAAAAGGTAGATATCGCTACGAGTTCCGATGCGAGGCCAGTCATGCTTTGCCATTTCGGGCGACATATAAGCTGGTGTACCACCGAACGAAAATGGATCCTTTTGCTCAGCCGTTGGACGGAAATTATCCGTTTTACTCAAATCAACAGCCATTCCCCAGTCCGCAACCAGCACTTCACCGAAGCCGCCGATCATGATGTTGCCCGGCTTCAAGTCGCGATGGATGACCCGCTTCGAATGCGCAAAGGCAAGCGCGTCGCAAACCTTTAATAGACACTCAACATTTTCATCCAGAGTATTTATGTTTTCGTCGATAATGTCATTCCAAGCTTTCCCATCCACTTTCTTCATGGAGTAGAACAGCTCGCCACCACCGGTGACCGCCAACTCGTGAATCGGCAAAATATTCGGATGGTCCAAAGCGGCCGTAATTTCAGCTTCACGAACGAAACGGTTTAACTTTTCGCGCTCGACATTACCCGCAGCCCCTTTCATGACCAATTTAATCGCAACGGTCCGCCCAAGGCCTTTTTGTTTGGCAGCGTAAACGACACCCTGCTTTCCGCGTCCCAACTCCGAACGGATGTGATAATCCGCATCATCGGCTGCAATATTCGGATTCAAGTTCAGGTTGCGGACACTGATGCGTTCAAAAACAGAATCCGTTACCTGGACCCGTCCCCTATTGAGTGAATGAGCTGGATTCGCGCTGCTGCCAGCCGCCTTTTTCCATATTTGCTCTACTTCCGATGTTTTGTAGAGACTACTCGATGTCCCCGAACCATCAACGGCCAGAGTATGATCTGATCCCGAAGCGCTCGTTCCCGGTCCATTCGCTCCCGTCGGCGAATCCAAGGTCATATCACTATCGGCCTTCGCCATCGTCCCAACATCAATCGTCGCTGAACTATCGTGCCCCGCGCCACCGTGAGCATCGACGGTTCCCGAACCATCTTCAGTTCCCTCGCCAGTGACCGTCGCCTTCTTGCTCAACGTTCCACTCAATCCCTGGCCATACGGATCCTTGCTGGGATCAAAATTGGTGATGTCAATCGTCGCCTCACTATCGCTCCCGACCCCAGAGGAACCTTCCACCACCGGTGGCTCAATATCCACCGTTCCAATCGTATCACTCTTAGGCTTTCCCTCGAAGTTATCTATGGCATCCTGAGGACTAGTGCCCTCGATTGTCGCTAGAGTCGCATTGGCATCGGCATTTTCGCCACCCAATTTCTCTCCACACTTGGGACACTTGCGATCCAAAAAAAACTTCGCAATCGTAGTTCCACACCAAGGACATTTAGCCATTGTGTATCATTCCATGAAACGAGTCTTAAACTTCACGCAAACACTTCCCGCCACCAATCACACCCCAAGACTTCTAGCAGAACTTCGCAACTAATTGTTGCCGTAACTGCGTCGCCTTCTCGCTGCTCGCGAGTAATCCAATTTGCCTTGCTCATCTTCATTTCGAGCTCTAAACCGCTGCAACCACAGTGCACTCCCTGCCGCAATCGTCGCAGTTGTCACCTCGGAATTATCATCCGAAGATGAATCCGATTGCGATACCTCATCCCCTTCCGCTGCAGCTTTTTTCCCGTTTTCGGCCTCCAACACAGATTTCAACCAGATGCTTCCCGTCTGGACAATTTCGCTCGTCCAGGCATGCTGAACTGCGTCTAACCAATTCTGTGGTATCACATCCATGGAAGCCCCATCCTCAGGCTGTGGATTGTTTGGCTTGATTTCCACATCTTTGTCCGTATCATTCCCATCAAGCCCAGCATCTCGAAGGATGAATGTTCCAAAAACAACTTGACCGCGAATACGATCGGTACCAATCACTGCATAGACACCTGCCGTCTTGGTTGGATCTTCCTCGTACTCCGTTTGCCATTGCCGAATTTGATTCTGATCCGGGGCGACCGGCCCCTTCACATCCTTCGACTCTGGGATAATACGTTTTTGCTTAACATCCAAAATCTGGTCAGCAGTCGGCTCTTCACCTTCGTCTACCTGACCATTTTCATTCCCATCGTCGAATTTTACCTTATAAATCGCAACTTCTACCTCACCCTGCAAAATCGTTCGCGGCTCATCGTAATCAACATTCTGAGCCGTAAAGTTAGCCTCAAATGGCACGAACTCGGCTTGCGGAGGCTCGACAAAAACGAAAGGTGCTACTTCGATGGGCATCGGCATACTTGGAGGATTAACCGTTCCCGATAACGACAAACTGTTATCGACGATTGTTGTCTCATCGACCACCGTTGCTACGTCAGTCGCTCCACCATCCTCGAACAGGAAGAAATCGGTACTTCGCCTCAAAATGACAGTACTATTTACTAAAGGATTCTGCGTCAAATAGTTTTCGGTGTAATAGTAATCCGGTGATTCGGTCGACGAGTTCCTTACAAAGGTGGCAACCCCGCCCAAGCTTTCAACATGAGATACAATAGGTCTTACAGGTCCACCTGGAGCAAACAAATTCGATCCCGCAACATCCCCCGTATCAGAGAATGTACGCACAACCCCAACAGGCCAATCCGCGCCTGCATCTCCATACTGCACCAACATCTGAAAACCTACTTCGCCAGGCAGACCAAAACTCATCGCGATCGTATGGAACTTCGATGCCAGTGGCCCAGGAATATACGGATAATTGTTCGGGAACAAAAACTTCGTTGTCACATAAGTGCCAAACAGCTCATCATAGCTGTATGCATTCGCCGTCAATGCACTGTTAAAGATGCGTTGAAAAGCCAATGCATCACCAACCTGCTCCGTAAATAACCCTCCGCCGGGCAAAATATTAAAGTTATTTGCCGCGACCATCACTATCGCACCATTCTGATTGATACTCGATTGCGTTGTGACCCCACCAGTAATGTTGATATCGCCCGATAACGTCTCCACGTATACGTTCGGACGAACTGTTGCCAAATCACCTGGTACGGAAGGATCCTGAGTAAATATACGCTGGACTTCAAGTTGGGTTAAGTTCGTTATGAACACCCCGTAGGCTCGGTCCAAATTCTGCTGGAACGAATACTCATCCAACAATTGAGCCGATGTCTTTCCAACAAAATAATCCCCAGTGCCACTGAACGAGGGCAAATTGGTAAGGAAACTCGTACCCTTTGCATCCGCAACGTTGTTCAACTCAAACAAATAGCTCGTGCTGAGCGAGGTACTCGCTGAGTTTACAGTAAAATCGAGATCGCCCACTCCCCTAGCCGTAATATCTACCCTCGCGATATCCACGCGTCCAAGGTGAATATATCTGTCCGCTACAAGCGTTGCCAAGTTCGCGACTTCAACACTATCGGCGATAAGGTTCTTAATATAACCTGCTGAAGTGAATTGAAGATTAGAAACAGCCACTGTATTCCATAGACTATCACTGTCCTCCTGGACCGTAGCTGTGTTATTAGTGAAGAGTGAAATGCTTCCAAAATTGGCAGCGCCCGCAGGACCTATCGTGATAGATACCGGTGCGGTAAAGCTTGCCAACTCACCGACATTCAAAACGTCGCCCGCATTATCTGCCAAAACAATGTTGGTTGCTGCTAGGAACGTAGCATTCTGTGTAACAGAGACCGCTGCATTCGCCACGTCGCGAATATAACCCGACGAAACTAAAGATAATGAACCTGCAGTGGACGTATTAGCAAAATCCGTATTGCTATCTTCCTGAATCGTAACAGAGCCAGTCGTGTTGAATTGCAAACTTTGGAAGTTTGTGCTGCCTGCACTACCGATGGTGATGCTACCACCACCGGTAGACCGAAACGCTGCGTGACCAAAATTGCCACCCAGTAGCCCTAACCGAACCTCGAGAGTCTCATCCGATTGATTATTCAGCGTAATCGAATTGCCAGCCGTGAATGATGCATCTCCGTTTACAGTCACCGACAAAATAGCGCGAGAGCTATTGGTACCGTCCGTAATAGAACCCGCACTGGTCAACTGCAGCAACCGGTCGCTCTGAGCGTTCGAACCGACAACACTTACCCCTTGCAAATCGGTACTGCTATCTTCCTGGATCGTCACATTGCCCACCGTGTTGAACTGCAAACTTTGGAAATTCGTCGTTCCCAACGTGCCGATCGTGATATTCCCAGCCGAGGTCGAAGTAAACGAAGCATGACCAAAGTTGCCACCCAACGTACCCGTTCGTACTTCTAAAGATTCTTCCGCCACATCATTCAGCGTAATCGCATTGGCTGCGATCAACGACGCATTGCCGTAAACCGTCACCGATGCGTTCGCTCGAGTTGTATTCACACTGTCAGTGATCGAACCCGCACTGGTCAACTGCAGCAACCGGTCACTTTGAGCATTCGAACCGACAACACTTACACCTTGCAGATCGGTACTACTATCCTCCTGGATCGTCACGTTGCCGACCGTGCTGAACTGCAAACTCTGGAAGTTCGTTGTGCCCGCAGTACCAATCGTGATGTTGCCAGCTGCAGTCGACGTAAACGATGCGTGACCATAATCGCCACCCAACACGCCCACTCGTACTTCCAGCGTCTCTGCCGCCTGATCATTCAGCGTGATCGCATTGGCAGCAATCAGCGCTGCATCGCCGTATACCGTTACCGATGCGTTCGCTCGTGTTGCATTCACACTGTCGGTGATCGAACC
>Ga0169931_10000738_pt1 | contig 54511 bp, 46 predicted proteins | sample Kivu_15m_20L_FD_129675 | JGI IMG/M metagenome (GOLD analysis project Ga0169931, IMG submission 129675) | Freshwater microbial communities from Lake Kivu, Western Province, Rwanda to study Microbial Dark Matter (Phase II) - Kivu_15m_20L... | ecosystem: Environmental > Aquatic > Freshwater > Lake...
CAAGTTTTTTCAGTCCGAGATTCCACCGGCATTTGCAATTTCTGCCGGAACCAACGCGGCGGTCGGCAGCGGAGCTTCCCATGAAGCAGTACAAGCCATGAAAAGTCGCGGTTTGGATCTTTCGCAACATAGCAGCCGGCAGGTCAACGCCGACTTGCTGCAGACTGCGGATATCGTACTGACGATGACGCAAAATCATCGCCAAGCCATCTTGAGCCGTTGGCCCCATTTGACCCCGAAAGTTTTACCGCTCAGTTCATCGGGTCGCGATGTGGCAGATCCCTATGGTGGCTCGCAACAAGTTTATCTTGCCGCTGCTACCGAAATCGAACACTTTCTTGATGAGTTTGTCGAAGACATCGACGAACACTGGTTTGCCCAGTGGGATTGATCTGGCTCTGACAAAAGCCATGAGCGATTTCCATTTTCGATTGGACACTTATTGAACCACATTTCTCAAAATCACCGAGCCAACACATGCGTATTGCCATTGCGAGCGATCATCGCGGCGTTCATATCAAGGCAAAACTGGTCCAACTGCTCAGTGCAGCCGGTCATCAAGTTGAGGATAAGGGGACCCATGGGGATCAAAGTGTTGACTACCCTGACTACGCGGCTGCGGTGAGCCAAGCCGTTGCCAGTGGTGAAGCCGATCGCGGTATCTTGATTTGCGGTACTGGAATCGGCATGGCAATCGCCGCGAATAAATTCCCCGGAGTCCGAGCCGCCACATGCTATGACGAAGTGATGGCGGAAATCTGCCGCCGCCACAACGACGTTAATGTACTCTGTTTACCCGGAGATCTTTTCGGTGACCGACCCGTAGCGGACTTGGTCCGAGTTTGGCTCCAAACAGAGTTCGAAAGCGGGCGACACCTCCGCAGAATCGAAAAAATCAAGACACTCGAAACCAAGTCCAGCGATTAGCCAAACTGCGAAAGAGAACGAGACTTTACTGCGTAGCTAAGCTTTGGCGATTTTTTCTATTGATCAACAATGCCATTCGAAATTTATTTGAACTAAACGCAATTCGCTAAAGAATTTGTTGTTGAATCTCCAGCTTCTGGATACAGTTTCGGAAGTGCAGCATGTCGCTGCGATTCTTCGAGTCTGCAATCTTTTCAGTCCTTTGGGCAGCGTGCTGCCGCCCCTGCGAGTAGATAGGCATAATCGTGAGTACATCATCGAACAAACCTAGTTCCGACGAAGTGGATCTACTGCTTTTGAACGCTCGACTTCGTGATGAGCTGGAACCATTCATCGATGAATCCTTTGACTTGCTGGCCACGAAAAAACTTTCGCTGGCTGCCGAAAATGAATTTCTCGCCTCAATGCTGGCTTGGGAGCGAGCTCCGATGCTGCCCATCAGCAAGTGGTTCGAGCCCGAACTGAAGCTGCCTCTTCCCGATAGCCTCAGCGATGAAACGCTCAGCCGAATTCTGCTGGAAACTCAGCAGAAACTTTATGAACAGCGAATTGTTTTGGACTTCACCGATCATCTCTCGGATCGACAACTTTATTGTTTGATTTGCCGAGACATTCTTCCATCCTTCGAGAAGAAAATCGACCTGCCCAAAAATTATCTCCACTGGCATTGCCTGGATGAAAACGATACCGAAATTTGGCTGCGCTACTACGCCTCTCCCGAGGAACGCGAAGGTTGGGTAGCAGAAACTGGTCTGACCGCACCGCCAGCAGAAACTCCACCCTACCGTCGCTCTTTCCCAAGACGCCTCGCCTAAAGCGTTGGCTATTTTTTTACGTTCCCAAATCGCCGAATAGCGGCGTTGATAGATAGCGTTCACCCAAACTGCACATGATGGTTACAATGCGTTTGCCCTTGAACTCAGGTCTGGCCGCGACTTGAGCCGAAGCCCACATATTGGCACCACTGCTAATCCCGGCCATGATGCCTTCTTCTTTTGCCAGCCTACGTCCCCAAGCGAATGCATCTTCATCATCCACCGTGATGACTTCATCAATAATGGAAGTATCCAGGTTCTTGGGAACAAATCCCGCTCCGATCCCTTGAATGCGATGCCGACCTGGCTGGCCACCGCTAATCACTGGGCTGTGCTTCGGTTCGACTGCGATAACTTTGAAGTTGGGGTTCATCCTTTTCAGAAAACGTCCGGCACCCGAAATCGTGCCACCTGTCCCCACGCCCGCCACAATCGCATCGATGTTACGGCCACTGTCTTCCCAAATCTCCGGACCCGTGGTCGCTTCATGAATCGAAGGGTTGGCAGGATTCTCAAATTGTTGTGGCATCCAACCGTTTGGATCTTGCTGCACCAGTTCATGTGCTCGAGCAATGGCACCTTTCATGCCTTCGGCAGCTGGTGTCAGCACCAAATTGGCTCCTAAGCCCCGCAGCAATGCGCGGCGTTCAACCGACATCGATTCGGGCATCGTCAATGTCAACCGATAGCCTTTTGCCGCACAGACAAACGCTAGCGCGATTCCCGTATTGCCGCTGGTCGGTTCAATCACATGCGTATCGGACTTTAACTTTCCGCTCTGCTCGCCCGCTTCAATCATGGCGACGCCGATACGATCCTTAACACTATTGAGAGGTTGGAAGAATTCGCACTTTGCAAATACCGTCGCGTGGTCCGCAGGAACCAGTCGATTGATGCGAATCATTGGCGTATTGCCGATAGTCTTGGTGACGTCCTGGAATGCTTGGCCTCTAGGCATGTGAATTTCCCGTTCCGTGAACACCCATAAATGTCCGGCAATCAACCAATCTCCGGCGGTTTCGTCCCACCTCTTGCCGGGTTCCACAATTATGCAGTTTAACGCTCCCTCGCAGTCGATGCCATGCCACTAAAAAAGCCCAACCCATGACTAAACACGGGCTGGGCTCACATACAACGCTAGAGGATGCCACTAACAACTTCCCGCGGAATGGTTCCGCGGGTGAATCCTAGTACTCGCGATTGGTCAACAAACCAGGTTGGGGCACCGGATACTTGCCTTCGGCGTCAGCCTGCAGTGGTGCGGGGCTTTCCAGGGTCAGTTGTTCAAGGCCAGGTGCAAACTCATGCTCGCAGTTGAGCATGTCATCATAGGTGACAACCTGCCCGGTATGAGCCGCCATACGTCCCATCGATGTGACCACGCTGGCAATCACACCTCGCTCAGCTTCGTTGTAAGGCTTATCTTGGCGAATCGCCTCGATAAGATGGTTCCATTCTTCCTGGTAAGGATTGGGTTCATTGGGACCGTACTGCCAAACCAAATTTTTACTGATCATCTTCTGGCTGTTGTAGATGCGGCAACGAGCAGGGGTGTGGGCTGCGGTCGAAATAACGGCCGCACCCTTGGTTCCATGCGCATAGCTGGCGAATTCATCATGGCAGCCTGGAATCGTGCGGCCCTGAAGATCCATTTTCGTCCCATCGGCGAATGTGTACTCGACCGAATAGGTATCGAAGTTTTGATCGACGCAGTTATTGCGATAATGCCGTCCCCCAGATGCTTTGGCTTCCACCGGCCAAGCATCCTTCATCCAACAGCATTCATCAATGTTGTGAATCAGAAAGTCGCTGAAGCCACCACCACTGGCCCACAAGAATCCATGGAACCGATTAATCTGGTACAGCAGCTCGCTCATATTGGCGGGCTTCTTCTCGGTCGCTGCGCTCCCGGTTGGTCCCGCCATGCGATACGCTCGCATCAGCAAGATATCCCCGATCTGACCATCTTTAATTCGATCATACAATTCGCGACGGGCCGCACAGTGACGACACATCAGACCAACAGCGACCTTCAAATTCTTCTCTTCAGATAGCTTGGCCAATTCCAACATGCGTTTGCTGGTAGGACCATCAACGGTCACCGGTTTCTCCATAAACACGTTCAGTCCGCGTTCGATGGCGTACTTAAACATCACCCAACGAAAAGCGGGCGGCGATGCCATCACAACCACATCGCCTGGCTTGAGACAATCCATCGCTCGTTTGTAGCCATCAAAACCGATGAACTTGCGTTCTTCCGGCACATCCACCTGGGCTTTGAATTGTCCCGCCAAAGCTTCATAGCTACTCTTGAGCTTGAAATCAAAAACATCGGCCATGGCTACCAACTTGATCGGCCCGTTATTGACCGACAGCGCATTGGACGCAGCCCCGGTACCACGGCCACCACAGCCCACCAATGCGACTTGAATCGTGTTATCTTCTGCAGCATGCACAACCGGTCGGGCGCCTGCGACCAGCGTCGAAGCAGCCGCGATCACGCCAGTATTTCTTAGAAAAGCTCGACGATCTGTATCTTGCTGCACTTCTTGATTCGACATAACTGAAATTCCTTGTTCGAAAAGAGTTGGTGTCCCAACGTCTTATGGGAGGAAACACGGGAGGGAAAACAAATAGACAATAAAAATCAGTGATCTTCTTTGGGCTTCGGGCGATCCACTTGAACGGGCTCACTCTTGCCCCATTTCTCTTTCACTTCTTCTGCCGTTGGCGTATCCAATGGCCGTACAATTCGAAATCCGACATGCAAAGCGTCTGTCAAATACCAAATGCTCACCGGTTCCTGCGGATCTTGAGCGATCCAATCTTCGGTCGAACCTTCCCGCGACGCACTTCGCAATTGCTCTGGATCTTGATCCCAACCACCGCCGCGAACCACTCGCGGGTAAAGCGTCTTCGGAACCTCCAGCGGATTCCTCAGTGGCCCCTCCGCTTCAGGATAACCATCCTCAGTGTGCTGATCCAACACCCATTCCGCCACATTGCCATGCATATCATGCAGTCCCCATGGATTGGGCTTCTTGCGTCCCACCTTCGCATAACCATCTTCAGTATTGCCTGAGTACCAAGCGTACTGATCAAGTTGCTCAGGATCATCTCCGAAAGAATAAGCGGTTGTCGTCCCCGCTCGACACGCATATTCCCACTCCGCTTCTGTCGGCAATCGATAATAACGACCAGTCTTCGCGGATAACCAATCGCAAAACGTGCGCGCTGAGTGCTGCGTCATGCAAATCGCAGGAAAACCTCGTTTTCCCATCCCGAACGTCATGTCGGTGTAAGGCTTGGTTGGCTGGCTAACAGAAAAAGTATCTGCCAACTTATCCCGCAGCGTCGGTTGACGATTGTCGACCTGACGGCGAAAAATGTCCAAGTCCGACATCCATATGTCATAAGCATCCCAAGTGATTTCAACTTTTGCCATCCAGAATGGCGATATCTCAACTTCTCTCTGCGGCCCCTCGTCCTCTTCGCGTGAGCTCTCCGTTTCTGGACTCCCCATCAAAAACTTACCACCTTTGATCGGCAGCATTTCGATCGTCACATCGGAATCGACGATGATTTCCTTGTAGGGCTTCATCTCTTCTTCGGTCTTGGCCGCAGCATCTGGTACCTCGACCAGTGGCACATCATCTCCAGGCACATCATCTACTGGCAACGCGCCCCCGGGAACATTGACTGCAGGCGGCTCATCGGCCAACAAACGCCCACCTAATACACTTGGGCTACCATCCAAAAACGACAGCCCCCCAACGCCCGCCGCCAACAGCCCCCCGAGGAGACATCCGAAAGAGATTCGTTTTGCCTCAAGACAATCCAACGCAAGAAAACCAAACATTCCACTAAAGTCTTTCAAGCAAGTAATACTTTCAAGCAAGTAATACGGACAAGCTTTTATTTACAATCCTACATACAATGACTGAAACCGCTTGGTTTTGCAATTCCCTACCTCAACCAACCGCCCCGGAACCTAATTTGGGAACAAAACTTGACAACCCACGCCCCCCCGCAACTTGCCGAAGTGGCTTGTACACCAATCCTAGAGCATAATTGGTCTGGAGCATGATGGGGCCATAGCATAATGCTCGGTAAGCTCCCCGTGGTCAGCGACACCACAACGACAGATCATTCGCTCAATTGATGTTCTTTAGACGGGTTTCATTAGATGGCTTACATCGTTTTCATACTCATTACATGCTGGCTCGCTCCAGCCCCCGCCACGACGCATACACCCGTATTGCACTCACCCTTAAGCTGCAATTCGGCTTCCAATCCCATCGAACCGCTGGGGGGGTACGAACTGCAATTTCCCTCCATGGGAACGATGCTGACCTTTCAGGCATTTTCGGATGACCAGGAAAAGGTTCAACAAGCCTTCGCAGCAGCCCAACAAGAAGTCGAACGCTTGGTTGGAATGATGAGCGACTACGATCCAGATAGTGAACTTTCCAAGATTAATCAAATTGCTGGCACCGGCCAGTGGAGTCAAGTATCGCCCGAACTGTGGGAAGTTCTGGACGCTTCCGATCGCTGGCATCAGCAAACCGAGGGCGCATTTGACGCTAGCCTCGGTTCGCTGACACGGATGTGGCGAAAAGCCCGCCGTCAAAACAAAATCCCCACCCCGGCTGCCATCGATATGGCCCTCAAAAGTTCCGGCTGGAAACATGTCCAGCTCGATCGCACAGGCAATCGGATCCGCCTCGAACGAACCGACATGCACCTGGATCTCGGTGCCATCGCCAAAGGTTATATCGTCGACCGAGCCTTCCGCATCCTTCAAGAAAAAGGACTATCCAGTTGCATGGTTAACGCCGGAGGAAATCTCCGCTGCGGTTCCCCTCCCCCAGATCGACCAGGTTGGCGGATCGAGATATCCTCCTTGCAAGAAAATCAACCGCCTCTTCGCCGAATCTATCTCGCTGACGCTGCGATCTCAACCTCCGGCGATCTGTGGCAATTCATGCTTATCGACCGAACCCGGCGAAGTCACATACTCGATTCGCGAAACGGCTGCGGGATCGAAGGTCCGGTCGCCGTTACCGTCATCGCCCGCAGCGCTCAAGATGCCGATGCTGCATCGACCTCGCTCTGCGTCCTGGGTCGCATCCGCGGCATAGAACTCCTCACACGACTCGAAGGTTACGAAGCTCTGTTTCTGTCCAAGGTACAGCACGAAAAAAGCCTTGAGGAAACCCCCATCACGTATTCCGCGACGGCTGGCTTCTCTCAAGGCTCACCTGAATCTCCCCAATGATTTTCCAATGGATTGGCCCAAAGATCTCGCTGGGCTAACCGCGATCATCGGCGATCTCACATCTTTGTTTAACGTCTGTGTCTAACGACCGATGCGTAGCTCCACCTTTCGATTGCCCTGCTCATTTACAATCTCCAGTTTGAGTGATCGCCCCTGGCGAAGGGTCGCAGCAACATCATTCACACTGCTCACCTTCGTTCCATTCACACTGACAATCATATCACCTAGCGACAACAGACTGGCAAAGGGACTGTTGGAAGCCAAACCGGTTACAACCACCCCGCTGGCCGATTCCGGTAAACCATATTCGGCAGCAAGTTCCGGTGAATTGGGTTCCAACTGAATCCCCGGCAACCCACCAGCAGGACCTCCCATCGCAGCCAATTTTTCATCCGTCTGCTCGTCGATCTTGATTTGCACTTCCATCGCCTTGCTATCTCGTTGAATCCGGAATTCTACCGAAGTACCGGGAGGAGTGCTGGCAATAATGTTGCGAAGCCCAGGAACCGAATCCACCGCTTTGCTATCCACCGCCGTGACGATATCACCCGCTCTCAAACCTGCTTTCGCGGACGGTCCATCGGGCGAAACTTCCTCAATCCACACACCGCGCAAATCACTCGAAAGATTTTCTTTCTCCAATCGCTCTCGATCCAGTGGGGCAAGCTGCAAACCGACAAACCCTCGAATCATACGCCCATTGCGTATCAAGCTCTCAACCACCCGACGTGTCGTATTGCTTGGAATCGCAAAACCGATCCCGTTATACGAACCACTCCTCGAAGCGATCGCCGTATTGATCCCAATCACCTCGCCTTGCAAATTGAGAAGCGGACCACCACTGTTGCCAGGATTAATTGCCGCATCCGTCTGGATGAAGTCATCGTACTGCGTGATCTGCATGTCCGCTCGATTCGTCGCGCTGACAATGCCTTGTGTCACCGTCTGCGCTAAACCAAACGGACTTCCAATCGCCACGACCCAATCGCCAACCTCCAGCGCCTCTGAATCACCGAACTTCGCCGCCACTAGACCCGACGCATTGACTTTCAACACAGCCAAATCGCTCTTTTCATCCGTCCCGACGACCTTCTCTACATCCAACTCGCGCCCATCGCTCAGCGTGACCTTTAACCCGTCCGCCTGAGCCACCACATGATTATTGGTCACGATGTAACCATCCTCACTGATGATCACCCCAGAACCCAATCCCGCTGGAACCTCTTGCTCCTGAACCTCTCCGCGACGCCCACCTCGAGGTACTGGCGTTTCGAAGTCCTGACCGCCAAAATCGTCCCCAAAGAACCGACGAAATTCTTCTGGAAGCCCGGGTGGCAGGCCACCGCCCCCCAGACCCATACCGCCACCCCGACCCATATTCACTCGCTTTGTCGCCGTAATGCTCACCACCGAAGGCTTGAGAACCTTAGCAACTGCCCGAAACGCGCCCGACAACTCCTCCGCCCGAGCAACCAACTTACCGCGAGCTGCCTCAGCATCCGCGGTTTGTTTCGTGTACACTTCCGAAGCGGTAAAGCCAGAGGCTCCATTCCACATCGCAATCGCCCCACCGCTCAACAGCAGGCAACCTCCCACTGCCAACAAACTCCCCAATTTTCCTCGATGCATGATCACAACCCTCAGAATAAACCCGAATTGTTTAAGACAGGAAAAATAACCTGAGCAAATATCGCCGAATTTCGGCTGGCGCATTGTAGCCAATTTGCCAGATGAACATTCCTACGCCATTCCGGACCTAGAGGTTCGGTTGAGTTTTTAGAGGGTAGGGGGGAGGGGTTTAAATTTCAGCTTTCAGTTTTCACTGAATCAATGAAAACTGTATCACTGACACTTAGAACCGAGAGCGTTAGGGTTTTTCGCCAGACAGATCGATCGAGAGGTGGCTGGTAATGATCGGCGTCTCGCCAATTTTTCCCAATTGATTCGGCGCACGACGCTGACCGTAGTTCGGCCAGGCACTCACTTCCTTCAGTTCGGGCATCAAATCTTCTAACTGCTCTTTCAACATCGCCACCAATCGATTCACACGCGGACTGGTCGACACCTCCTGAATGGCCGCAGCTGTCTTCATGATCTTGACCAACTTGGCCCGCTGCTGCACCGGTTGAGACAACCGACTATTGCTATCGATCAATAAATCGGACAACGGTACGTCCAATGCGCGCTGCCAGACGTGCAGTTCCTGAAGAGTCAAATTGGTGCACGGATCCTCCTGGTGCTTCAAGACCCGTATCTCAATCCCAGTACGCCGCGAAACACTTCTCAGCGATAAGCCCTGCTCTCCCCGCACTTCGGCAATTCGATGATACTTCACCGACGCTTCTTCGCGAGCCGCCTCCGTACGCGATCCAACTCCCCGCGATGTTTCTTCACTGACTAACTCTTCGCGAGCCTGTCGTCGCTCCACTTGGTCATAATCACCATCCAAAGAAGCAGGAACTGCGGAAACAAAACCATTGCTGCTATACGGTACAATCGACATGCTGAGTCCCCAATTCGCTGCGGTGCTACAGTTGACATACTGTTGGACGCATCACCACCACAGTAGTTCCGAAGGAAGAATTGCCTTGCAAAATCAACGACTTACAAAATCAATGAACGCTTGGCAACATCCATTTCTCGGATTGCCTGTTCCAAGCAAATCGTTCCATTCGATTCACCGGTCCAGGCGTCGCAGTCTCTTGACGCGACTTACTGTGAGCACATTCCCGTGCTATGTGACAATGCATGCAGCGAGCCCTCGGCTGCGAGATGGTTCATTTCGAAAACAACGCTCAAAAAACGTCGATCGAGTGACCTTCTATGTAGTCTATTAGCGAAACAGACTCAGTAAAGAGACACAAAAAAAAGTTTGTTTCTGAAATTTTGTCAACAGTTCGTGAGCTTCGCATTCCACCCCCAACGCTCCCACCCACAAATAGCTATACCCCAAGTCTGGTACTGCTTTTCGCCATTGTTTCTGCGAATTTGGGTGGCGCAACCGCATGGTGCGAAATATGGGCAACCTCGAACTCCCCAGCCGCCGGTTCTGGCTTTAGGTGGCGCAATCCGCTGCGACGCAGCATCTGAAGGCCGGGAAACCGCCCTTGAGTCTCCGTCCATGACTCCGTAAACCGCTTACTCCAAGGCATCAGTCGCTGCAACCATTGCTCATCCACTCGACGCGCACTGGTTTGAGCTCTTGCCATCACGAGCGATTTGTCGCCTCGTAACCCCCACAATCGCAGCAGATCGGCAATTCGAATCGGGGCACTCATCTCCTGGATAAAAATAATTTCGCCACTCGATCGCTCGACCCCGCATTGGACCGCTTCGGACATATTTCGCGTCGCGACAAGCCGCAAAGCGAAGACCTGCGGGTACTGCCGCCGCAGATCGTCCAGGATTTCAGCCGTAAAGTCACTGGAACCGTTATCCACAAAAACCAGTTCGAATCTCACCCCCAAATCACCAAGGCATTCCAATAAGTGTTCTGCTTCACGCTTCAACCAAACTTGGGCGTCCTTAAGTGGCAGTACCACGCTGATGGATTCTTGGCTCACGTTGTTCACTTTCGACTGGATTTTCATTGGGGAAGTCTAGACGCGCATCGATCATCAAAACAAACCCTCTTCTCCATCGGCGGGCAGCCAAGCGTAAATTCGGTTGTATTTTAAAATCACCGTTTGTTCCAGTCTCGCAGCCTTGCCTTGCATTTCACATAATATCGAAACAATCCTCGCGTTCGATACGCCCCTCGCATCCGACACACTTCGAACAACACACTCCCATTGAGCCCAAAAAACATATGGCATCCCACGCCCCAGTCCCCCCGAACCTGTTGCCAAACTTTGAAAAAGGGAATGGATTATTGCCCGCGATCGCACAGTGTGCCGAAACTTCCGTGGTGTTGATGATGGCTTGGATGTCCCCTGAATCCTTTGCGGAAACCTGCCAAACCGGCTGGGCTACCTACTACAGCCGCAGCCGAGGGAAGCTGTGGCGAAAAGGGGAAGAGAGTGGTCACCGACAGCGGGTTGTCAGTGTTCACGTCGATTGCGATGGCGACACGATCTTGCTGAAAGTACAGCAAGTCGGTGCTGCTTGCCATGAAGGCTATCGCAGCTGCTTCTTTCGGCAAATCGAGAACGAAAAGATCTTAATCACCGAATCGCGGTTAGCTGATCCGCACGAGATCTATAATAAATCTTAATCCGTTCCCCCTAAGCTAGCTATTACTAAGCTACTCGTCACCAAAAGCCTATTCGAAAAACCCGAAGACCGCGACCAACACCATCGCCTAATGGTTTCCGGGTAGGCTCTGAGCTACCCCACTCGATTTGAACCAGAGGCTACTCTATTATCAAGCCAGCGGTTGATCCAGCCAGAGATTGGGTTTTGCCGAAAGGCCTTTGTATCATGGTAACCCTTCACGCACATCCAGCTTTATGTTGAGATGCGGACCGATTGCCCATACGACCCACGGAGACCGTTTGGTTTATAACCGCTCGCAAGATCCGATGTTTACAACAGAGGATTTGTTACAAACGATTTAGGACAACTCACCCTAATGTTTCCATCGCACAGGAGATACACATATGACCGTGGAAGAGCGTTTGGCAAGTTTGGGCCTCACATTACCACCAGCCCCCAAACCAGTTGGGCTTTACAAACCGATGTTCCTGGTAGGTAACCTCGCGCATCTTTCCGGCCATGGCCCCTTGAAATCCGATGGTACTCTGCACATCGGCCGAGTGGGCGCGGATTTAAATTTGGAACAAGGCCAAGCTGCCGCTCGACAAACCGGTTTAGCGATGCTGGCCACTTTGAAAGCTGGACTTGGTTCGCTGGAGAGAATTCGTCGCGTCATCAAACTGCTAGCTCTCGTTCGCTGCACCGACGAATTTGATCAACAACCAGCAGTTGTCAACGGTTGTTCCCAGCTATTCGTTGACCTTTGGGGAACCGATCGTGGCATCGGAACTCGCAGCGCTCTGGGCACCAATTCTTTGCCGAGCGGCATCGCGGTGGAAATTGAAGGGATATTCGAAATCGAATAACTCACTCTTTCTCGTATCGCTTACTGGCTGGGTTGTTTGTATTTCTCGCTGTATTTGCGAAACAATTGCGTGTGTCGACTTGCCAGATCGACGACGCGGCCTTGCACAAACGCCCGCTCGGCTTGAGTGGGCGTTTCGAGTATGTCGCCATCGGCTAGAAATAAGGTCGCATCTTTACCAACCTCTAAACTCCCAACCCGATCCGCCACGCCTAAAATTTCTGCGGGACTGAGCGTAATCGAGCGGATCGCCGATTCCGGATTTAAACCATAGGCGGCTGCTGTCGCCGCATGATAAGGTAAGTTGCGAATATTGGAGCCTCCGAAGCGATCCGCTGCGGCGATAGCAAACTTAATTCCATTTTTCTCCAGCCGCTCCGGCAGTGTGTAAGCAGCATCGTATGGATCCGATTCGCGCTGGGGAACTCGATAAACACCTGCGATAATCACTGGCGTATTGGTCTCGCGCAGCAACGGAGCACACAACTCGGCATCGTAGCCACCAGAAATAATCAATCGCAATTGATGCGCTTTGGCAAACGCGATAGCCGATTCGATTTGTGCTGTTTGATCTGCTTCCACTACCAACGGCATCCGGCCCTCAATCACGGGCAACGTTGCCTCCAGTCGCGCGTCCCATGGTTGCTTTTCTGGTGCAGCCTCCCGCGCCGCCCGATACAACTTGGCATTCTTGATCCAATCATTCAATTCTTCTAACGAACTATCTTCGCCTCGCGCCTGTCCGCTGTCATTTCCCCGTCGACCACCGCGTGCCACAGGTCTGGGCCAGCGGACGTGCATTCCAGCATTCATCTTCAGCGACATATGTTCCCACGTCCAGCCATCCAGTTGCATCACTGCCGATCGTCCATGAACCAAGGAACCTGTTGGCGCGGACAAGCCCAGCAAAACTCCATTGGCGCGAGTCACAGGGATAAGTTCGCTATCGGGATTAAAAGCCACTTCCGCGCGAACGTTTGGATTGAGTGAACCGGTTTCAGCCACATCGACGGTTGCACGTACCGCTTCTATTTCGATCAACCCTATTTGGGAGTGCGCATCGAATAAACCGGGGTAGATATGTTTTCCAGAACAATCGATGACTTCCGCTCCATCCGGAATAGCTACCTCTTTTCCGATTGCCGTAATCTTGCCATCGATAAAAACAATCGAACCGGCCTCGATATTCCCGCCAGAAACGGTGTGAACCAGCGCCCCTCTCAATACGATCGGCTTGGTCTGCTTCTTACCTGGTATCTGATCGGATGCCGAGCCAATACCTGCCAGTCCTATGACCCAAACGAAATACGCCACGACAAGATAGAGTCGAGCGGAAAGCACCTTCAAGGCAGTGATATCTGTCATCATTCTATAGACCTAAAAACATTTTTGGCGATTCAAAACCTAAATCGTTAACCGAAAAATCGCGCGCACTCAGCGGTGTTGATGCGTGGCAGATTGCTGTTGTTTGTTACCTTTGGCATGACAGAATTCGTCATGCCTTACCCACTCACCCGCCGGATTTTCTGGCCGTTCTCCAGCACCCAACGTCTCCTCGCCACTTTGAAGAATTTTTTGCACCAATTGATTTCGCAATTCCTGGTTGACCTGCCGACGCAAGATATCTTCTTGACGATCAAAATATTTTTTCCCATCAATCCAAGTTTGCTCACATCGAGACATCGTCGACAGTGGCGAAGCACTCCACAAAACAAGGTCAGCATGCTTGCCCACTTCAATAGAGCCAACATATTGCTCGATTCTCAGTTGTTTGGCCGGGTTTAAGGTGACGAATTTTAAAGCCTCGTCTGGTGATACTCCGCCATATTTGATTCCTTTGGCCGCCTCATGATTCAAGTGACGAGCCAATTCATCATCATCGGAATTGAACGATACGACGACACCTTGCTGGTGCAATAGAGCGCCGTTATGAGGAATCGCATCGAAGACTTCAAATTTGTAAGCCCACCAATCGGAAAAAGAAGAAGCCATCGCTCCATGTGCGGCCAGCACCTCAGCCACTTTGTATCCTTCCAATATATGCTGCAACGAGCCAACTCGAACACCGTATTCTTCCATCACTCGCAAGAACGCTAAAATTTCATCCTGGCGATAACTATGGCAGTGAACCCAGCGTTGACCTTGCAGAATTTCCAAAATGGCTTCGCTTTGCAAATCGCGCCTTGGCGGTAAGCCGCGAGCAGTCTCCCGCCACTGCTGCCAATTTTTTTCGTATTCTCTTGCTGCAGCAAACTGATCTCGCAGGATCTGCTCAACACCCATCCGCGACATCGGATAGCGAGCCGTTCCTTGGATGGACATCGAGTTACTCCGTTTCACATTCTCTCCCAAAGCAAATTTTATTCCCGCAGGGGCTTGGCTCATTTTCATTTCATTGGGCAGTGCGCCCCATCGCAATTTAATCACTTGATTCTGACCTCCGATCGGATTGGCCGAACCATGCAGTACGTTGGCTGCGGTCACACCGCCAGCCAATTGGCGATAAATAGAAATGTCATTGCAGTCGACAAAATCTCCGATGCGCACTTCCGCCGTGATCGCTTGTCCCCCTTCGTTGACACCGCTGTCGGTCGCCATGTGCGAATGGCAATCGATGATCCCTGGCGATAAATGCTGCCCAGCTGCGTCCACAATCACCGCTCCCTCCGGCACTACTAACTCGCTTCCCACCGCAGTGATGATGCCACCCTCGATCAGCACATCTCCTTTGAGAAGAGTTCCTTGCGGTCCCGCTGTCCACACGGTGGCATTCTTAAAGAGAACCTTCGTGGGCGATTGAGGTGGAACGTCCAAACCTGCAGCCGTCAAAGGAAAGCGAATCGTGGAGATGACCTTATCTTTTGCGCCGCCTTCTTTCACAGCAACCTCACGATCCACTGCAACCTCACGATCCACTGCGGCTTCACGATCGCCTGCCCCTTTTTTAGCGGACTTTTCCTCCTTCTCTTGATTCTGTCGCAACAACTGCTGCTGCGAGAGCTCTTGGTCCAATGTTGCTGCCACATTCGAAACCGCCCCATCATTCCACAAAATGCGTCCCACCCATCGCGCACCGTTTTCACTTGGCAGTAACGTCAAACTAAGCTGTCCCAAACCATCGCTTCCTTCAACCAACTCCTTGGATGAGAAACGCCCGCTGAGGAGTCGATCCTTATAGTTTAGTTTTTCGATTTGGGGCAACTTGGGCTTGGCTACCTGCGGCTTTTCCGATGCCGCTTCTGTTTTGGAATCTGCCACTGCTGCAGCCTCCTGTTGACCCTCTGCGGAAGAATTGACTGCAAGCTCCCGCTCTTTGCGAATCGTGCCGCTGAGCTTCTTTTTTGAATCCGCCAATTCCATCCATAAGGCTGCCGGCTTGCCTGCCGGGCCTTGCAAGTCGAGCCGATAAGTTCCATCGATAGGCTCCACCACATCTTTCGCCCAATCGAATCGTTCGCCCTGTATCCAAGTCTCCTGAATCTTGGCGTCCTTATTCCAGATCTCTTGGTCGGTCACGATCAGGTTGGCAAGCTTACCCTGAGCCAGCGTACCGACGAGGTCACTGATGCCTAAAAGTTCGGCGGGTGTCACCGTCACAGCTTTAAGAGCTTCATCCGGTGGCAGTCCACGTAGTATGGCTTTGCGAATAGCATCCAAAAAATCTGTCGGCTCGCGCAGGCCATGCGAGGTCAAGGCGATCGTGACGCCTTCCTTAATCAAACGGCCCGGGTTCTCGGGGGCAAGTTCCCAGTGCATCATTTCGCCCAGTTCCGCCTGGAGTGCCGTCTCTGGGGTCGCAACATTGGGAGCGCGTGGAAAGTTGACCGGTACAAGAATGGGACGATTCACTTTTGCGATCGCATCCAGACGCAGGTATTCGCGCCCAGAGCCGCGAATCAAATAGTTCAAACCAAACTCTCTCGCAAAATCATCGGCTCGCAGGACAAACAGTTCATTCAACCCATCGAAGACAAACAATTGACCTTCCCGTGTTTGAGCGCTGAGCACATCGAGCGCGTCGCAGGCTTCCGGTTGTTCGATCGTGCTGTCTCGTCGATAAGCTTGCCAAGCGAGGTGATACCACTGGGCATCGAGCATCGCTTGCCGTGCCAATGCGACCGCACCCATCGGACTGGAAGGATATCCCTCGCCGCGAGAACTCACCGTCAAGCGAATGTGCTGCGCCCATTGAGCTTTCAGCAATCGATCGGCCAAAGGTTTGGAACCCGTCGCGATCACGCAGCTTGTCCCCCTGATGATCCGATCGCGCGGTACAATGGTGGCGGTCGCAATTCCTGCCCGCCGAAGTTTGTCCATTTTTTCTTCTTCGACTACTATTCCGTTTTTCATTTGCCGCTGAGGGGATATCTGCGCGTTCCAGTATGGCAGTCCTGGTTCGGTGCTAGCGACAGCCTCCGCCTCAAAAAAAGTTTCCACAAAGGCGGGATAAATGAATTTGCCCGACAGGTCGATCATTTTGAAAGTGCTTGGAACTTTATCGCGGTGAGTCACCGCCGATACCTTTCCATCCTCGATCCAGAGCGCGTGATCGGCTAGCGTCTTCCCCGGTTCAACGACGAGCGTTGCCCCCACAAGAGCCACTTTGGAAGTAAAGTTCGAGCGGATTCCTTCGGCAGGTTTCAGCCTTTGCTCTTGCGCAGGGACCGCATGGATCAAGCCGAAAACAGCAACACCGAAAAACAGAACCTGTCGGATAATTTTGCGCATGACGTAAGGAAGCCAAAAAATAAAAAAGGATGCTGGCGAATGATCGACCAGCGTGATAGCAGATCGAAGCGGGGCTTTCCGATCTTCTGAGTGTAATTGCCGATGCGGCAAAATTCACTCGTTCTGGCGGTTATCTGCGATTCTCCACAAGACCGACAGATAGAGCCCGCGGTCGCGTAGAACCTTGTGGCGCAGAGAGCCCCGCCGCAAAACGTCCCCCGATTTTAGACGACATTGGGACCTTTATCTTTCAAATCAGTCCCCACGATCGGCGGTTTAACACTTGATGACTTGAGTTCCCGCAATCCGGTCATGCAGACATCTTTTGTCTGCCGAAAAGATCATGACCGCATCGACCAATGCATACAAACCGCCCAGTATTGGAATAATGCTTACCAACTGGGTGATGAAAAGACGTTTAAAATAGGTAGTGCTCAGGTCAGGAACGGAGGAACTCCCTTCCTGGACAACTCGAATTCCCATGACCTTCTTGCCGATCGTTTGCCCCGATTTTACTAAAAAGTAGCCGTTTATACCGAGGTAGCACGCGACGCCAATCAACAGGCCTGCACCTTGGGTGATAATCGTGGCAAGCGGTGTTTCCATGAACTCTGCCCCCATACCGAGAACCATCACCATCCCTAGGCCAAAACCGAAAACAAAACTGATCGCCCCCACGATAAAACCATCGATAAGTGCAGCGAGAAATCGTTCTCCTCGACCAGCCAGTTCTGCGCCATGCATTTGTGTAGGAGTAGCATACCCTCCTTGAGAAATCGGAGAAGCAAAAGGATTTGATTCATTTCCAAAATTAGACATACCGCACATTCTCCAACGTGAATTTAGGTCAGCAACAAACGAATGGGACCTCGAGTGAGCCCTACAATACACAACTGCCCCTTCTTTCAAAACGAAAATTCGATGGAATTTCATAAAAACAAAGGCTACCGCCTGCTGTGACTCCCTCATTTTTAGGTAGCTGAATCTAAAATTTGTTTTTGTTATGTTATGGAGTACCTTGTTGTTGTTGGACGGCGAAATGCACTCGCAACCCAAAACCATGAACAGCCAAGACCATTTCGATTTCTTTTTCTTTGCTCAGTCTCAGCCAGACTTGGCTTGTTGAGCAAGCACTTTGACTGGATACACCTCATGGCGATCGCTCATCTCTTGAATCGGTTTTCCTCGAAACTCATTTGGGTTTCAGTTCTCTGCGTTGTGGCGAGTGTTGTGAGCGCGAATACGGGATACGGCCAAATTCCAGAGGATGCTGCTCTGGCAGGTATCGATTTGAAGAATGACTGGCCATGGTGGCGGGGACCAGCACGAGATGGAAAGACCAGTGGTTCGGAAACCGTCCCGACCGAATTCAGCGAGACCCAAAAGGTGATATGGAAGGCACCAGTTCCCGGCAGAGGGCATGGTTCACCGATCGCGATTAAGTCCTTGGTATGCGTCCCCACCGCCGATGAAGAACAACAAATCCACAGTGTGGTTGCCTATGATCGCAAGTCGGGGAAACAGGTTTGGAAAAGGGACCTTAGCCAAGGTGGATTTCCCGCTCGCAACCATCCCAAGAATACGGAAGCAAGCAGCACACTCGCTTCGGATGGCACGTTGATCTTCGCGACGTTCTTTCATCACAAGACTATTGAACTTTTTGCATTATCCCTTGAAGGCCAAGTGGTCTGGAAAAAGATCGCAGGTAGCTTTGATCCGAAGATTTATGAGTATGGCTACGCGCCGTCACCGATTCTGTACCAAGATTTGGTCATCGCAACGGCCGAATATGATGGTGACAGTTTTATCACCGCTTTTCGGCGCAGCGATGGAAAAAAGGTCTGGTCGATCGCCCGGCCCAAAAGCATCAGCTTCTCATCTCCCGTTATTGCTCCGGTAGCCAATCGCCCCCAATTGCTTATCAGTGGACAGCAGTTTGTCACCAGTTACGATCCCCGCAACGGCAAGCAACTCTGGTCGGTTCTCGGCACTACGTTCGCGACCTGCGGAACAATGGTTTGGGATGGCCAAAACGTATTTGCCAGCGGTGGCTTCCCTAAGGCTGAAACGATCGCTATCGCTGGAGATGGTTCCAAAAAAATATTGTGGCGTAACAACAAGAAATGTTATGAGCAATCGATGCTCGCTCATGATGGCCATATTTATGCGTTGACCGATAATGGCATCGCCTATTGCTGGAACGGCCAGAGCGGTGAGCAAAAATGGGAAAAACGTTTGAAAGGTCCGGTTAGCGCTTCGCCCGTCCTATTGGGAGATCGGATTTTGTGGGCAAACGAAGAAGGAAGTTTTTTTGTATGGAAGGCTTCGCCCGATCATTTCGAGTTACTGGCAGAAAATCAACTCGGAGATGAGTCTTTCGCCTCCCCAGCGGTAGCGGGGGGACAATTGTTCTTACGGATCGCCAAACAAGAGGATGGAAAGCGTCAGGAATACCTTTTTTGCATCGGGAACCGCTAGAGTCCTGCTTGCAAATGTCCATTCCAAATGAAGAATTCTGAAAAAAGCATGAAAAAAAACAGGAAAATATGCAGGGTATTTTGGTTTATCCCCGGTGGAGACCATCCTTCCCACAGGCTTGCCGGGGCTAAAGATTCCCTTAGGTGAGGGCAGAGGTTTCCAGTCTCCCCCTATTATTTAGGCGGAAAAATTCAATCCATTTCTAATAAAAATCGCGAGCAAATCGAAGACTTTCCCGGCCGGTTTTAGAGTTGCCACGACTCGATTCGTTCGATAGTATCTCAAGAGACGGAGCAAACGTTCTCACGAAGGATGGATGTTAGTCCGTTACAAAAAAACCCCGCCTTTCCGGCACCCAACCTGCAGTCAGCTTCCACCTGACGCTCCTTTCCTTTTCTTGAGATCGTTGTTCTTTTTGAGATCATTTTTCGTTTGAGATCGTTGTTCGTTCAAAAGCTTGGACAAACCGGCACACTGCTATTTGTGTCACAATGACTTGTTGGCGACGCAATGGCTTTGGAACTTTTGGGAGTCTAAGTTTTCGCCAGCAATCCACGGAAGGCAAGATTCGGTAGACGTTGAGCGCAGAATGATTGGCACGGACGCGGGATTTTTTGCAGAGTAGTCTCTTGCTCGATTTTTGTAAGTTTGTATTCGGAGTTATCGTGCCATGAGTGGCTCGCGACCCCCACGTTCTCGGTTTAATCGCCCCCTCGGAGATCGTCTATCTGGCGATCGTGCCAGCGGCGATCGTGGCAGCGGCGATCGACATTCTCAAGATCGTCCCACGCGCCGACCGAGCGACTCCAGTCGATATCACGACCAAAAGCCCAACCAGCCCGATTCACCGCTCGAACAACGAATTCGAGAACTGGATGCAGAACGAGAACCTCTGTCGCTGGCGGAAGAAATCACGGGCGAAGCGTTGCGACGTGGCGAAGAATTGCCGACTCGAGGAAACCCCGAAAATGCAACGCCCTTGGATATCGGACAATTGCAGAGGATGGGGCAAGAGGAACTTTTGGAAATTGCTCAGAGGGAACGCATTGTCGACCCCAATGCGCTAAATCGACAGGAGTTGATTTTTGCCATACTCAAAGCGAAAGTCCGCTCCAACGGGCTCATGTTCGGAGAGGGTACCTTAGAAATTCTACCCGATGGTTTCGGATTCTTGCGGAGTCACGAGCACCACTATCTTTCTTGTCCCGATGACATTTATGTCTCTCCCAGCCAGATCCGTCGGTTTGGTTTGCAAACAGGTGTGACCGTTTCGGGACAAATCCGACCACCCAAAGAAAACGAACGTTATTTCGCGCTTCTGCGCGTCGAAGCGATCAACCATCAAGACCCTAACCTGCGACACCAGAAAGTCGGCTTCGATGACCTTACACCACTTCATCCGAATGAACGGATTGTTTTGGAAACCGAAAGTGCGACGATGGAGACTCGAGTCGTCGACATGCTTTGCCCCATCGGCTTCGGACAACGTGGCCTGATCGTCAGCCCACCTCGAGCAGGTAAGACCATCCTGATGCAGAAGATGGCGCGAGCCGTATTGAAAAACTACCCCGATGCGTACGTGATGATGCTGCTGATCGATGAGAGGCCAGAAGAAGTCACCGACATGGAACGGGAAGTTCGCGGGCCGAATTGCGAAGTCATCAGCAGCACGTTTGATGAACCCCCAAGTCGGCACATCCAAGTGGCCAATATGGTGCTCGAGAAATCAAAACGCATGGTGGAATATGGCAAGAATGTCGTGATCTTTCTCGATTCCATCACGCGGTTTGCCCGTGCTTGGAACAGTGAATGCCCTCAATCGGGAAAACTTTTGACCGGTGGCTTGGATGCCAACGCGCTGCAGAAACCGAAATCCTTTTTCGGCTCGGCCCGCAAGGTCGAAGAGGGAGGATCGTTAACGATCCTGGCGACCGCGCTAGTCGACACGGGAAGCAAAATGGATGATGTGATTTTCGAGGAATTCAAAGGAACAGGTAACCTGGAGATTGTGCTGGATCGTAGAATGGTCGAACGCCGTATCTGGCCAGCTATCGATATTCAACGCAGTGGAACCCGACGCGAAGAAATCCTCCTTGATCCGGAAGAGTATCGCCGCATCGGCATGCTCCGCCGGGCCGTTGCTGAGACCAATTCTCCCGATGCCATGGAGATGATCGTTAACCGCTTACAAAAAACGCGAAGCAATGCCGAATTCCTGATGAGCCTAAAGTCTTAAAGAACTTGATGACTCTCGGCCCGCTCGCTCTTCTTTCAGAGTCCCCAGCGCGAAAGATTTGGAATGACTGCGATTTACACCGCTGACAATGGAATCCTCCACGGCAAAATCGGTATTGCCGTTTCTCGCTACAATGATCACATCACCGGCAAATTGCTCCAAGCAGCGATCGATACCCTGCAAAAAATGGGGATCCCTTCAGCGAATATCATTGTCGCTTGGGCCCCAGGCGCCTGGGAACTGCCACTGATTTGCCAAGATCTAGTTGAAAAACCCGATGTGGCTGCGGTTCTAACCCTGGGATGCGTCATTCGTGGCGAAACCACACACGATCAACATATCAATACCTCGGTCAGTCAAGCTCTGATGCAATTGTCTCTGAAACATAGCAAGCCGGTTGCCTTTGGCGTTTTGACGGTCAATACCCTCGAACAAGCCATTCACCGTAGCGGTGGCCGCGTTGGAAACAAAGGAGAAGAGGCAGCAGCAGCCGTTATCGAAATGTTAAAAGTTCGCACTCAACTTCGGTGAAACTATGTCGGAAACGGAGCCTTTTCCAACGCCCAAAACGTTATCCAAATGGCAACTTGCCGCCGCCGCTTCATTCATCGTGACGGTTCCTCTTTCCTTCGTCGCCTGGATGGTATTCGGACTGGAGGTCAAACCTGAGCCGGCTCTCAATGCGAGAATCAGTACTTCACTGATGTCCTTTTCACCGGACAACTCCCCGCAACGCACTCGACTCGTGCCAGCACTGAGCATCATCAATGACAGCCAGGACGAATGGGGGAATGTGTCGATTTCATTAAATGACCAGTTTTTCTATTACCATCGCGAAAAACTGGCTGCCGGAAGAGAACTTCAAATTCCTTTAGAGTTTTTCGCCACCAAAGGAAATTCTATCTTTCAACCCTCAGCGCATAAACTTACGGAAGTCACACTGTTCGCTCAGATTCCAAGCGGCGCTCGGGGCGTAAAAGAGCTCAAAATGGATGGTATCCTGTTCTCCGAAAAATAACGCAGGAACAAGGCAGCATTCCAGCAATCGTTTGAATTTCTATCCGCAACCGCTGCCGGGGCGATTCTTGCCGAGCGGTATTACTGATCTGGAATTGAACCCGAGAAAAAGATAAAGTCCCGCAGGTGGGGATTTGCAAGCGCTACAGCCTGCGGCCCAAAGAACGTAAAGCTAGTTCGGTATTAGAGTTATAAATCAAATCAGGTAAATCGTTATCGTGTCTGAGTCGCCCGCTGCTCGCTACATGCCCTATGGGATCGGACAAAGCCGAGTCTGGAAGCGGTTGCGGGAATTGCTGCGCTGGGGAGGACGTGAAACCGCACAAAGCTTTCGCGATTTACGACAAGCCGCCATCCATTGGGTTCACGACGAGGGTGGAGGTCTGGCCGCCAGTGTCTCGTACTATCTCGCGTTGTCTCTTTTTCCAATGATGCTTTTGTTGTCCAGTGGCTTGGGCTTGTTTTTAAAGTTCTCGCGTTTGGGTCAAGATGCGCAAGGTCAAATCCTAACCGTTCTGGCCGAACACACATCCCCAGTCGTCCGCACTCAGATTGAAGAAGTTTTGATGCAAATGCGCGATCACGCGTTGCTGAGCGGTCCCGCAGGTTTGCTTGCGGCTACCTTAGCGGCCATTGGCGTCTTTTGTCAATTCGATCGAGCCCTGTCGCGAATCTGGGGTATCAAACCGCCGCCGAGCAAAGGCTGGCGCGACTCGCTTCATCGCTTTATGACCCAGCGAGTTTCAGCGTTTTTCATGCTGATTGGCCTCGGCGTTTTACTGGTAATCGTATTTGTTTTGAACTTATGCTTGACCGCTTTTCATACATTGGCGGTCGACTATCTTCCCAGGGGTGAACGGTTCTTGGCACTGGGGGAAATGATCGTAACTATTGCCTTGAACGGTTTGATTTTTGCGATTCTCTATCGCGTCATCGCCAAAAAATCGATTCGCTGGGGAGACGCCTACCGTGGCGGATTGCTGGTCGCGATTGTTTGGGAAGCTGGTCGCAACGTGCTCGGCCTCACCCTGATCGGCATGCGATACACAACCGCATACGGTGTGATTGGATCATTCATCGCGCTGCTGGCATGGTGCTATTACGGAGTCTCCGTGATTCTCTACGGTGCCGAATATATTCAGGTGATTCAGCAACGTCGCCAAACGATTCAGGAGGGAAGTGCTTCGGAATATGCCGCGGTTTCGATCTCCTTGCAAGCTCATGTATCCAACTCGGATACTGGCGACGATACCAACTCGCCAGACGCCCCGAGCACACTCCCTTTTCTTTCCGCATCCTCTACGTTTACCCAAAACGGCAAACTTTCAACTTCCAGAATTCGACCGCGTCGGGTCGCGTAAACTGCCTGATCTGGCAGTAACTCAATTCAAACTCGGCTATAATCAGACGAGGGGCTTAGAAACCAAAACTTTCGCCCATCGCTCTCGCCCGGAACCGTTTTGACATGTTACGCGATACTCTCCATAAATCGAACTTCTCGCTGGCGGCAAAGATGCGACATCTGATTCGCTTCAGCTCGAACGGCCCACTGGTGTGGATTACGCTAGTTTGTCTATGGCTCAATCCCTCACCGTTGCTTGCCCAAGTCCAAGAAAAACCACTTCCCACAACCGAATATTTGATTGAACTGGAAAACCTCGCGGGCAAGTGCGATGAACTCAACTTGCCCGCTGAAGCCGAGCGAACGCGAACGTGGTGGCCCAAAACGCGTGCCGATCAGACTTGGCTGGTGTTTCCCAATGCGTCTGAGTTATCGGCAGGTGCAAAAGACCAGGATCTCGTCCGCAAATGGCAGACGCGCTTTGAAACATTGCGACGTCGACATGCCCTGTTTCTGCTTGAAGAAATACAAAAATCTTTGGATAACAAAGACGAGATCACCGCTTATCGCTGGGTATGGCGTGCGCACCGAGAAGATCCAAAGAATAAGCAACTCGCTTTTGTCTTGCAAAGCTTTCTTACCGCCACAGATCTCGATTCGAAGGTTCGTCTCGCGACAACCGCGCATCCTAAATACAACTGGCCTGCTAAATCCTTTCATCGCGTTCAACTACCACACTTTCGCATTGTGAGTAACGCATCGCCCGAACTCTTGGAGAACTGGACACAAGAGCTTGAAAGAATATTCGCCGTGTGGACTCAGGCTTATCCTGATTTATGGCTAGCCCCCGGAGCGCTCAAGAATCGATTGGCCGGCAAAAATGTTCCGCTTGAACGCAAAGCAGAAATGAATGTAGTCCTTTTTCGCTCTCGCGATGACTACCTTCAGCAACTTGGTAAAGCCGAACAATTCATCGAAAGCTCTGTTGGCTACTATTCGCCGAAAGATACAACCTCTTTCTTTTATGTGGAAGACAATGCCGTTGCGTACCCCACCTTGGTTCATGAACTCACCCATCAAATTTTGCAAGAAGCGTCATTGTTACGCGGGAGTGAACCTTGGCAGACGGAGAGTGACTTTTGGATTGTCGAAGCGATTGCACTGCATGCCGAGTCGCTGTGGATCGGTAAAGAGATTGCTACCGTCGGTGGCTGGGAGTCTCCACGCTTGCAAGTCGCCCGTTATCGTATGTTGCGGGAAGATTTTTGGCTGGACTGGGAAAGCTTACGCTCGCATTCGGCGGAAACTTGGAAGCAACAAGAACAACTCGCCAGAGCCTACACGCAAGCCGCCGGCTTGGCTCACCTGTGGCTGGATCAAGCGGATCCAGCCAAACGTGAGACGTTCTTCAAATATTTGACATCCGTGTATCGCATGAAACCCAATCCTAAGCTGCTCGACGATTTGATTCCCGAGGAAAACCTGCAGCAAAATTATGAGGATATGCTGCAGGTTTCAGCCCAATCCCTAGAGCAGCTTATGCCCAGTCGACAACTCGAGGAATGCGTCTTAATCGGTTGTGAGCTACCCGAAAATGGCTTAGTCTTTCTCGGCAGTCAGACATCCTTGAAGTGGTTGGATCTATCCTTTATGCCTTTGATGGATTCGCATTGCCAAACCCTAGCTGCGCTGACAATGCTGGAACGCCTCTCGCTGGAAGGTACTTCGATATCGCCCGATGGCCTAAAGCATTTAGCCAATCTTTCTAAATTGACCGAACTGGATTTATCTAGTACGAAAGTCGATGACCGATCTCTCGAGCTGATTGCGAAACTTCCCGCATTAGAGACTCTTTGGTTAACCGAGACTCAAATCACCGATCAAGGATTGACCGAACTGGAAAAGATGAAGAGCTTAAAGTTTGTGCAAGTCGACGGCAGCCGAATTACCAGTAATGGCTGGAAAGCGTTCCTCCAAAAACGCCCCGATTTGGCTCCCCAACAGCCTTGAAGTTAGAACAGAACCGCACTGCACCAGCCTTTGTGGATGATCGACTGACTGGAAAAACTAGCTGACTCTGAAACTTGCCTTTGATGATGGGGTAAAACTGAGGTAACCGGGATGAAGCCCTTTGAGACACCCGTTTTAGTCGCGACGATCGTGGAACCCGACATCATCACAGCGGACTTGGTAGCCACACCAGAATCAGGCTCGACTCGAACATGGGGTCAGCTTTTTAGGGCGATCGTTCGAGCTCTATTTCGAATTCCGGTTGTGATGTTTCAATTCGCAGCGTTACTGTTGCTGCTAGCGATCTGCAGCACCATTCCCGTTGTGCAACTAGCCAGCCTCGGCTATATGCTTGAAGCGGGTAAGCGGATCGCGCGGCACGGCAACCTTTTGTACGGTCTGCCAGGATTAAAAAAAGCTGGGCGGATCGGTACATTTCTGCTGGGCGCTTCGCTGACCTTTCTTCCGGTTTGGCTGGTCCGAGATTTCGCGATTACCGGCCAACTGATCGACCCCAGCAATGATGCGATCCAGGTTTTGGAAGTCGTTTCTTGGTTGATGTTCGGTTGTTGGGTCGCACATCTCCTCTGGTCGCTCGCTCGCGGTGGGAGATGGTGGCATTATCTTTGGCCTCAACCCGTGCGCATACTGCGAGAGGCCTGGCGGCCAAGCTTTTGGAATCGAGCGATGGAGGAACTATGGCAGGAAGCGAACCAATGGAAGTTGTTCGGCCTGTGGTGGTTGGGCTTTAGAGCCTTCATTGGCGGATTATGTTGGCTGGCCATTCCAGCTACCCTAATGGCCGTCGGACTCCGCGGAGAGGATCGAACGCCCATTCAAGGCTTGATCGGTCTCATCGGAGCGTTCTCAATGATGTTGCTCACGATGTATCTGCCATTCTTACAGATGAATATGGCAATCGAAAATCGCTTCGGGGCTTTATTTGCTCTACGCAAAGTTCGTCGGCAATACAGCAGTGCACCGTGGACGTTCCTGATAGCCAACTTTCTCACATTGGCCCTTGCGATCCCTCTGTATTTGCTGAAGATTGAAGCAACACCCGAGGAGTATGTTTGGCTCCTTTGTCTCTTCTTTGTTTTATTCTCGCTCCCTGGACGATGGCTTACGGGTTTCGCAATTTACCGCAGTCAACGCACTGGCAAGAAACATCGTTGGTACAGCCGTTTCCCGGCATACCTAGCTCAATGGGCCTACGTGCCGATCTATCTCGGATTTCTATACTTATCGCTGCTGGTTGTTTGGGATGGAGTCGCCAGCGTATTTTTTCAACATGCGTTTCTTATACCCTTACCATTTCAGGGAACATAAGATTTCGCGATACGACGCAAAAAGAATAGAATCGCTTTAGAAAACCTCGATACTCTTGATCGCGCCGGCACCTTGGCGTTTAGCTGCTTCCAAACAGCGCAGTGAGGCTTGCAACAATGTCAGCGAGCGGAATGATTTATTCACTCGGCCCACCGATGCCAAACCGGCGACCAACCCGTTGGGTACGCCGTCCGATTCCCCATCAACCGAAACAACTTCACTGGATAACAGCGCAGCAGTTTGATCCAGAATGAGCCGAACCATCGGCATCAGTTTGAGGCGATCCCCACCAGCTTGAACATAAATCAATTCGCCGCTGGCGACACTGACTAACTTATAAAATTCCGAATCTTCATGGGGCTCGTCCAGCCCATCGCAAACGCGTTCCAGCCATACCCGCGCGACACTCTTGGCTTTGCTGGAAGAAGAATTTTTGCTCGAGGATGGTTCGCTTGCCTTCAGTTCTCGGATTATCACCAAATTCAAAGGAGTTTCCAAATTTCGGGCTTCGCTCAGGAGAGATTCCAAATAATCTCTCAGGCCATTGTCGGCCAGGGAGTCAAAGTAACCTTCGATCGCAGGATGTGTCGCAGAAAGTGGTCTTGAATCAACCTTTACCTGTGTGCTGAGAGATGATTTTACATTCTGGCGTTCGTCGGTGAATTCCAGATCATCGCCTTCAGTTGCTTCCTCTTCACTCACGATTTCTTCGTCTTCAGAAGTAGCTTCTGAGGTGGCTTCCAGATGAAAGTCGAGCGACATCGCCGTTTTGGCTCGATCCAACAAAACGCTCAACGCAATTCGTTGGCTGTTTTCAAGAGCACCCAAATACTTTTTATCTTTAGCATTTTCCGGCAGGAACAGGAGTCTTTCCGCAGTTCGGAAATCGGACTCCCACTGTTTGTCTTCTCCGTCAAAACTGCTTTGACGGTCGGTAATCGTTGATCGCTCACCGAGCAACGTCAAACTGCGAGACGCTAATTCTCGACACCATACCGACATATCAACCGTCAAGTATTCGGAGGAGAAATAAGCTGGTTTCCACGCGAGATGCTGAGCTTCCTCCGACAAAACTTTCCATTCCTCCTCAATCACAACCCGAAGATGGGACAAGGAAATCAGACTGCAGAGGGCATGAAGAGATTTGGCGGCTTGTTCATGCTGCCGATCGAGTTTCGCTTGGCGAAAAAAGGGCAAGACATAAGCGACTGCGCAAATTGTCAGGTAAGGATAGGGCTGGGAGTTACCGGCTGCGATATGCTCAACCAGATTTCCTATCATCGATACACGACCTTGCTGTGCAAGCGGTTGCTCACCTGCGATCCAACGACAGGCTTCCGCCGGCAAAGGCTGAACTCTGGCGATTCTCTGAGCGATGAGTGATTCCCGTAGTTCGATGCTTGTCGCTGGCACTGCCGTGATGACTCCGAGTTCGAATATCTCAAAACCACATCCTCCCTACCTAATACTCCTGTTTGGAGTCTAGCTTATTCAATTCGGGCGGCGCGATTTTTTTCGCTACTTCTTGCCCTCCAAAGATTGAACGTTTTCTCGAATCCAAATATTGCGAAAACGAACGGGATTGCCGTGAAATTGAAGATGCAATGGCTCCTTTTCCGGATGTGACGAATATCGGGGTGGTTCCGACCACGATGTTCCTCCCGATAATTCCACATGATTGTGAATCAGTACGCCATTATGGACCACGGTGAGATAAGCGGGCCGCTTGAGCGAGCCATCCGCATGAAATTTAGGAGACGTGAAGAAGATATCAAAACTCTGCCATTCCCCGGGACCTCTTGAGGCATTTACCATCGGAGGTTGCTGTTTGTAGATGGCCCCACATTGCCCATCGAAGTACGTTTCATTCTGATAAGAATCCAGAATTTGGACCTCGTAGCGTCCCATGATGTAAACACCGCTATTGCCTCTTCCCTGGCCACTCCCTTCGACTTTCTCAGGTGTGGCAAACTCAAGATGAATCTGACAATCACCGAATCCCTGCTTGGTATGTATGCTCCCTCCACTTGCTATCGCGAATCCTTGCTGCACTTTCCATCTTTCGCCATGGACCCAAGAGTCCAAATCTTTTCCGTTAAACAACACGATCGCATCGCTGGGAGCAGTGGCGGCATCGCCAGGTTGAATGACGGGAGGCGCAGGCCAAACGATACCACTGAGATACTCTTGCCCAAAATTCCAGACCGCCGTGTTCCAGACCGCCGTGAATGCTAAAGCGATCAATGAGATTCTCATCGATTGGACCAAAATGCGCATGGTCATTTCTCCTACTCTCGTGAAGCGAGCTACACCGAAACAGTGAGCAAGATAAGAAAAACCGCCAAAAAGAGAAATTGCTTCGCTGGTTTGTGGCGAGACTTTAAGCAACAACCCAGGAAACAATCCACAAGATTAAAAAGATAACGCCCAAAAACCCGACAATCCAGACGGCGGTACGCCAAGCCTGCTGGAGAATGAGTTCTTGCTTCTCGTGCCGAGTCGCCGCATAAACAAACGAAAATGCAACCAGCAAAGGAAAGGCAAGCAGCAAATACATGGGCGACATTGGCATAGGGAAGTCACTTTCCTGCTTGTTCGGGAGCAGAGTCCGGTTCACCTTTGTTGGTCTTATTTTTGGGTGTGGGAACAGGCAGTGGCATAGGCCCAAAGTACGCATCGAAAATCACCAGAATATTCATCAATCCGGCGAGCATCGTGTACAGGGTTCCCAATTCGAACGCTGCGGCATACTGTTTATTCCATTCGCTGAGCGTGAAGCGATTTGGAGGAGCCATGAATCCATTCCACAACAACGTTCGGCGATTGGACTGTCGATAGGACTGAAGAACCGCTGGAAGAGTGATGGCTCCAGCCCCCAACTGGCAGCAAAAGGGCCAGCGTTTCTCTTCGTTGTCCCACTTAGCGTAGACCACTTTTCCGCCACCGATAATCATTCCTAAAAAATAGGTGGAGAAGATGCATAGTGAAAAAAGTGCCGCTTTTCGATAACGCCTTTGATAGAAATGCCCAGCACCCGGAATCAACCAAGCCCAAAAGGCAGCGATGGCAGGAATTTTTAAGTCGATGGTGATTCCATCAACAACGACGTTTTTTGTTCGAGGCTCTGTCGACATACCTATCCTTCATGGGCGGGATTTTTGACCACCCGATTGTATCGCCCCGCCGTTTGCTTGCCAGTATGGGCTAGGATTCCAAGGGAATCTGCTGGCAAAAACAAAACGGCGGTTGTCTGCGAACTCGGTTTCGTCTCGACCATGAGGCATCAACCATCAAACAGGGCTGTCACGGCTTGAGCCTTGACGAGTTCTCGAGGTTGATTGAGGTGATTATAAACGATCGTTTCAGGATAAATTCCCAAAGCATGGTACATCGTCGCCAAGAGTTCCGTTGGATGCACCGGCTTTTCCAACGGAGCCGAAGCTGTTTGGTCGCTCACACCATAAACACTTCCGCGTTTGATACCGGCGCCCGCAACACAAGCGGTGTAGCAATACGGCCAGTGATCGCGACCATCGTCGCTATTGCTGTTGCCGCTGGTGCTAACACCGCGCTGCGGACTGCGTCCGAATTCACCGACAGCAACCACCAAGGTTTCAGACAGCATACCGCGTTCATCCAAATCATCGATCAAGCTTGACAAACCAGCATCGAGCATCGGTGCCGACTGGTTCTTCATTCTCTTGCTCAGATCGGTGTGAACATCCCAAGAATGATTATCGCTGTTGGCAACTTTCGGCCACACTACCTCGACTACACGCGTACCCGCTTCAACAAGGCGACGAGCCAATAAGCAGCACTGACCGAAGGTGTTGCGACCATAACGATCTCGCAATTTGGCCGATTCGGCGCTCAAATTGAATGCTTCTCGAGCCCGCCCGCTGCTGATCAGTGTCAAAGCTTGCTGATAGTAATCGTCCAGATCATATTGCGAGGTCGCTTTGTCGATGGCGGGCATCCCCGCGTTGATCAAATCACGCAACCGCGATCGTCGCTCGAGTCGCTGCACGGAAACTTCGGGCCGCAGTCTCAAATCTTCCACACTGATCCGCTCCATCTTGGCCAGATCCATATCATCGCCTGGCGGAAACAGGTAATAAGGATCGTAAGCGCGTCCCAAAAAGCCCGCAGTACCCGCCTTGTTGACAACGTTGCTCTCTTGCAAAGGACGAGGCATCATCACAAACGGCAACATCGCAGCCTCGGGTGGCTTCAATCTGGCAACCTGTGAGCCGAAGGTGGGAAAATCTTTCGGCGTGGGTGGTTCCAATTGCCCTGATGGACTGACTTTATCAGCCGTGTAACCGGTATGCATTTGATAAATCGCCGCCGTATGATTGAAAAGACCAACCGGCGAATAGCTCATCGAACGAATCAATGTCAACTTATCTGTGATCTTCGCCAAATTCGGCAACAGCTCCGTTACATCCATCCCTGGAACTTTAGTGCCGACGCGCGCGAATTGGCTTTTGACATTGTCGGGAACATTGTCCTTCGGATCCCATAGATCCAAGTGGCTCGGGCCCCCTTGCAAGTAAACGAAGATCACACTCTTGGCTTTGCCCCAACCCGGGCCTCCACCGAGCGAATCACTGGCCTGCACGCGACTGCGCAACAACTGATCCAGGGACAACCCCAAGGTCAGCGATCCGCCGACGGTCAACAACTGTCGCCGTGTCATCCGAGGTAACGAATCACAATTGTCTTTGCCTGATTGACCTGGAATCACTAACATCATGAAGCTCCGTGTCGTTTTGATGTGCCAATGGTTTATTTGCCAATTGCCAATGCGCCAATGGCCGATGTGCCAATGGCCGATGCGCCAATGGCCGATGTGCCAATAGGTGGGGATGGAAAAGAGGCGGGGGCCGTTTGTTCAAGGGTCAAGTCGAATCGTCCCTATAATATAACCCTGTCCAGCAGTCCGGGTCAACTTTTACCCCAAACATCCTCCGGAATAAAGCTTAGGCTCCCCAAAAAATAGAATCGACGCTCGATTCGACGCGACTTGCGAGCGAAATCTGAATTTTGTGTACGATCTGAATTTTGTGTACGAAACGAAAAGCTCCAGGTCACTAATAGTATGTTGGCGTCTAGGACCTATACGTCCGCCAGGACCAAGATCCCAGTGACCCGTTCTCCCAGGCCAGGAAACTACTTCTTCAGGATTCCAGTTATGCGGTTGACCCTCCGAACATTGCTAGCCTACCTGGACAACATGCTCGACCCGGCCGATGCGGAGGCGTTGAAGTCCAAAATCGATGAAAGTGAGTTCGCCAAGATTTTGGTCGCTCGACTGGAAACCGTTGTGCGACAGCCTCGCCTTTCCTCTTTACCTCTGGACGAAAAAGGACTCGGACTCGATGCGAACTCCATCGCTCAGTATCTGGACAATACCTTGCCGCCAGAACTTGTCCCCGACCTCGAGCAGTTTCTTTTGCAATCGGATATGCAATTAGCCGAGGTCGCCGCCTGTCATCAAGTGCTCGCTTCGATTTTGGAATCCGAACCGATGGTATCACCTGAATTAAAACATCGCGTCAGGTGTATCGGCAGCCCGAAAGAAATTGCGCAAGCTTCGGCGGCAGCACCCAAAGGAGGCAATTATTATCTTGGCAAGGAATCTTCGAACTCCCAAGCAAACGGCCATTCGCCGGTTCTGGCGAACTCTGGCTTTTCCTCTACCACCAGCCTCTCCTCCAAGCCCACAACTGCGGCGGCTAGCAGCGGGCCTTTGTCGATGTCCGACTCGATCGTTTTAACCGATCCGCTTCGACCTGCCAAAGCGGATTGGACGAACTCGACGAGCGATGAGCCAAGTCCGGCGCGGAAGAATCGGGGTCTGCGTATCTTGATCTCTTTGGCCCTGCTGGCCCTGCTGGTAATTACAACAGTTCAAGCGATCGGACCGTTGAACCGCTTGCAAAATCTGTGGACGACAACTGCCTTAGCACCAGAAAATACGCCGGGAACGCCAAGCCCCACGGCAGATTCAGCCGATGGCGGAAATATCCGACGAACCAGTGGTAGCCCAGAATCTTCGATCGAGGACAACTCGGCTGCGGGGAGGGACCGGGAGAAAGTGGAAACAACAGCCAATATTCCCACCCCTGCGTCAACGGAAGAAACAGCCGATGCGGATCGCAGCGCGATTGTTCCCAGTGGCGAGCCGATGACGGAAAAAGATAATGCTGAAAAATCTCTGGCCCCCTCACCAGATTTGGCAAGCGACTCGGCGACTCCTCCGGCTTCGTCGGCGACGAACAAAAAAAATAATCTGCCGCTAAATAACCTTCAAGTAGCGAGTTGGAATCCGCCAACCGATCTTCCTCAAACTCATTTGCTGTTTGCGTTAGATGAAGTCAATCATCAAGTCATCCGCGTCACCACAGCGACGTCACTCGCCCATGGCACCAATCTACTGCTGGCCCCTGGCACCAGAAATTCGATTTACGTCAATCACGATATTGACTGGAAGTTTTACAGCGCCGCAGACTGTCGTGTGACAACGCAAGCAGAAAGCCCATGGCTAACAACGGTGGAACTGAAGCAAGGCAGAGCGGTGTTACAAGATTCGGGAAAATCCAATTTTGTGGATCGCCAACCACAAACGCTGATAAGAAATGGCTCGACACTGGTCTGGTTGCGTTGGACCGAACCGAACTCGGCCGTGGCAGTCGAAGCGATACCACAGTGGTTCGATGCTTCGCAAGCAGACTCGCGGCTGGTAGAACCATTGACACCCCTCACCGACTTACGAATCACTGTCTTGCAAGGCAAAGTTGAATTCGGCGCAACGACCTGGAACGAGAATCTCGATCTGACCATGTTTGAATCCAACCCTGGTTCATTGCAGAAACTTGGGGTCGGCGATTCGTGGATGCGTCGAGGTGGAGGTCCTTGGGAAAGTGCGAAAATTGAAACGACGCCTGCTTGGATCGAAAACCCCATCGAACGCCCCATCGACCGTCAAGCTGCCAGCGATTTGATGCAGATTCTCCCTGCCGGTGCTCGTGCGAACCTGGTCTTGGTAGAGTCGTTGAAAAATCGCCGGCCCGAAGTGGGATGCCTCGCTGCACAAGTTCTAATTCTCGCAGACGATTTTTCTTTTCTGGCCGGTCCAACCGGGATGCTCAATGACGAACGTTTTCGCAGCCACTGGACCGTACTGATCGATGCGGTGCGCGAGAGAATTAGCACGTCCGAAAAGTCGTACGAAGCTCTCAAAGCGAGTTTGGCCGCCCAAGATGTCCAACGTGGAGCGCTGCTCTTTCAGGTTTTGGTCGGATACTCCGAACCGGAACTAAAGCTGAATGCCGCCGAACGCCTGGTCAACTTGCTGGAGAGTGAGTTTTTGGACGAAAGGGTCCTGGCAATCTATCAATTGAAGCGAATCACCGGCAAAGATCTCGGTTTTCAACCCGATCGCCCATCGAAGGGCATTTTGCAGGACTGGAAGCGGTTATGGCGATCGGGAGGGATACCGCCGAAGTAATCAAATACACAATATGAGCGTAGTATTTTCAGGGTACTTATTTTGAGACAGAGCGTTATAATCGACACGCGGAATGGGATTGGTTGCTCGAAAAGCGGATGTGTGTCGGTGACAAAGACGGGGATATCCGGCAGAATAACAGTGATCCGCGAGAGCGGTCACGGGATAAATCAATCCGGCGACCGGAGTGTTAAGCGAAACAGGAGTTCTGAGATGCAAGTTAAAGTTTCATCGCGACACGGTCATGTTACACCCCAGGACGAAGCGATTTTGGTAGAAAAGGGAGGGAAGTTGCTTCGATTCTTGGATCGGGTTTCCGAAGTTCGAATTACGGTCGATCTGCAGCATCTTGAAGAAGTGATGGTTGAAATCAACGTTTCGGCAGAACATTGCCCTGAGTTTGTATCGTCGGACAAAGCAAGAACAGTGGTCACCGCTTTCGATGGCGCAATGCACAAAATGGAGCAGCAGTTGCGGAAGCAAAAAGAAAAAATGACCGGCCACAAGGTGACCGGTCATAAGCATAACCATGGGCATTCTGACGTCGGCTAATAGCCTGAAGGGTTACTATGAAGTTTTCTGATTTTGTGAGTGTTAAAGCGATTCGCACCGGCTTAGCTGCGAAAGACAAGCCGAGTGCGATTTCGGAGTTGGTAGATTCGTTAGCGGAGGCGGGCGAGATTCAGTCGTCCGATCGAGACGATATCATCAAGGCATTGCTCAAACGAGAAGATTTGGGGAGCACTTCGATTGGTCGCGGAATTGCGGTTCCTCATACCAAACACCCCAGTGTGGATCGGTTGGTAGGCACGGTGGGAGTGAGCCCGCAAGGTGTAGAGTTCGACAGTTTGGATGGCGACAAGGTCCAGTTGTTTTTCTTGTTGGTATCGCCACCGGATCGGCCAGGAGATCACCTTCGAGCCTTGGAAAACATTTCTAGACAGCTTCGCGATGATGCATTCTGTCGATATCTCAAGCAAGCCAAGACGGCGGAAGAAATTCTGCAGCTCTTGGTGGACGCGGACAACAGCCAATTCGGCCACTAAGCGTCAGCATGAGAGCAACTCGGTACCTCAGGGGGCATGTTTTGGAATTAGGCTCGTCGAATGATGTCGGTGCAATGATGTCGGAACCAATCTCACAGCGTGTGGTTACTGTTCGCAATAGCCAAGGGCTTCACATGCGACCGGCCGATCTGCTGGTTAAAGCGGCAATGAAATTTCGTTGTCGCATCGAATTGGAGAAAGAAGGACAAATCGTCGATGCTCGCAGCATTCTCGGACTGCTGACCCTTGGCGCACAGTTTGGCACCAGTCTCAAACTGAAAGCTGTTGGTGAGGATTCCAAGGAGGCTATCGAGATGCTCGGAGATTTATTCGACAACGCTTTTTATGAAACGGATAATCCAACAGAAGCCGCCATATAGCGAGACCGTTTGGCGACGAAAGAATGATGGAGCGGCATGCAGGAATTTCAGGGCTTTCCAGTTTCACCTGGCGTAGCGATCGCCCAGGCTCTTCTTTTGGACCGCGAAGGTTATCAGATCACTCGTTCGCGCGTCACACTTTCAGAACGCGCCTCGGAAGCTGAGCGATTAGATAAGGCCTTTGCAGCGGCGTCGGAACAATTCGCCAAGCGCACATCGGAAGCCTCCGAGAAACAGCTCAACGATTTGCAGGGCATCTTTTCAGCCCAGCAACAATTGCTTCTTGACCCGCGTCTGCGGGAAGAAATGCGACAACTCATTCTTCGCCGTTCGTTCAGCGCGCAGTTGGCCGTCAGCCAAGTTCTCAACGGATATGCGCAAGCTTTTCGCCGCATGGGCGGAACGTTTCTGGCCGAGAGGGTAGCCGATATCCGAGATATTGAACGCGCCTTGCTCGAACAGCTCGGCGGAGCCCCGACGACGAGCCTAGCCAATCTGCAGAATCCGGTGATTTTGTTTAGCCATGATTTGACCCCAAGCGAAACGGCCAACTTGGATAAAAAATTAGTACTCGGTTTTTGTACCGAAGTGGGTGGACCGGGTGGGCATACCGCCATCGTGGCTCGAGGGATGGAAATACCGGCTGTAGTCGGTGTCGGGAGCTTCGCTCAGCAAATCCGTGGCGGCATGGAAGTAATACTGGACGGATATCGAGGTCGCGTGATTCTCGAGCCCGATCCTCAAATAAAAGAAAATTATCTGCGAAGAAGTCGCGATCGCCAAAACTTTGCAATTAGCTTGGACGCTTTGCGGGACCTGCCTGCAGTCACACTGGATCAAAAACGCATCGACTTGCTGGCAAATATTGAGTTCCCCAGCGAGGTGACCGCTGCAATGGCGCGAGGTGCAGAAGGTATCGGCTTGTACCGAACCGAGTTTCTGTACCTCGGTGGCCAAGAAGACCCTTCCGAAGATCAGCAATTTGAGGCGTATCGCCGCGTTTTGAAGGATGTCCACGGCGGACAGGTGATCATAAGAACCCTAGATCTCGGCGCTGACAAGTTATCCTCACGCCAAACCAACGAATCGGAAGCTAACCCATTTTTGGGGTTGCGCAGCATCCGCTATTGTTTGCGCAATCCCTCTGTTTTCCGTATTCAGCTCAGAGCGATGTTACGAGCCAGCGTCGAGGGGGATTTAAGGATCATGTTCCCGATGATCGCCACCCTCAATGAACTCCGTTCTGCTCGACTTCTGGTTCGTTCTGTGATGGACGATTTGCTTGAGGAAGGTTACGCTGTCGGTGCTGACGTAAAAATCGGCATGATGGTGGAGGTCCCGGCGGCCGTGATGATGTTGGATCGATTCGTTCGCGAAGTCGATTTCATCAGCATCGGCACCAATGATTTAACGCAATACACTTTGGCAGTGGATCGAGGCAACGAGGCGGTTGCCGATCTGTATCAAGCGGTAGACCCTTCGGTCTTGCGATTGATCAGCCAATCGGTCAAAGTAGCGGAACAAGCGGGGATCGCTACCAGTGTGTGTGGGGAAATGAGCAGTCATCCAGCGTACGCTCTCCTGCTAATCGGCATGGGAGTTCGTACGCTCAGCGCTCCACCGGGCGCTTTGCCTCAATTGAAAAAGGCGATTCGCTCGGTAAGCTTGGCTCAATGTCAAGCGATCGCCGAACGAGCTCTTCGGCTCGAGACCGCTCAACAAATTCACACCGCCGTGCATGATTCGTTTGCCGCTTTACTTCCCGACATGGTGCAACAGATTTAATTACCCAATGGCCAATACCCGTATTCGAATCAGGTTCACAAAGACCGGCGATTTGCGTTGGATCGGCCACATGGATCTTGCACGTCTCTGGGAACGCTTGGTGCGGCGGGCCGGTCTGGCTATCGCCTTGACCGAAGGATTCCACCCCAAACCCAAAATCAGTTTCCCTTCCGCTTTAGCCCTTGGCATCGAAGGCCTGGATGAAGCTGTGGAACTCGAATTGACGGGTGCAATCGATTTGAAAGTCCTGGAACATCAGTTGCAACCGCATTTGTTGCCAGGCCTGGAGATTCTTCATCTGGAAACCCTCACTCCCGAAACGTCGCGACAGCCACTGCGAGCTAGCACTTTTGAAATTGAGATCCCAGATTCTGATTTGGCTCCCTTGCAAGCGCGCCTCGACGCCTTCTTGGCTGCCCCAACCTGGACGGTGGTCCGCGAAAATAGAACGTTGAGCGTTTCATTTGGCGACCCCGACTTTGAAGTCCGTTTAATTGGTACCGTGCTTTGTTTCACCCTCCCAAATTCTGGTGGAGCTTCTTTCCGCCCGGGAGAATTGCTGCAAGCCCTCGCGCTGGAGCATCTCCCTGAGCAAGGCGTTAGCCTACGCCGCACCCGGGTCCATTTGGGTAAATCGACTGACCCCAATGCGTCCACCAGTTCAGACACCGAAACGAATGCATCTTCTGATCTATCATCCTCCGTCTTGATCGACGGAGATTAAAGGAATTGAATTACGATGAAAAAGGAAATGCTTGTCAATGTATCCCAACCTGAAGAATGCCGAATTGCCATTCTTGAGGATGGGCAGTTAGAAGAACTTTACACCGAACGCGCAAGCCAAAACAATTGGGTCGGCAACATCTATCGCGGCCGAATTGTGAATTTGGAACCGAGTATTCAAGCCGCCTTTGTCGACTTTGGCGTGGGCCGCAACGGCTTTCTGCATATCAGCGATGTGGAAGCACAATACTTTCGTCAAGCGGGTTATGATCCATCGGAAATCGCGACTGGCAATATGCCCGACGTTGACGATGGCAGCGATGAAGACCAACACAAGCAGCGTCGACAACAGCGAGGTGGACGACCCCGCTTTAAACCACCCATTCAAGAAATCTTTAAACGGGGCGATGAAGTCCTCGTACAAGTTATCAAGGAGGGAATTGGCAGCAAGGGCCCAACACTCTCCACCTACATCAGTATTCCCGGCAGATACCTGGTGCTGATGCCCGCCTTGGGACGCGTCGGTGTCTCGCGAAAGATTGAAGACGAACAACAACGCAAGCAACTGCGTCAAATCATGCTCGACTTAAATCCTCCGGAAGGCTTAGGATTCATCGTTCGCACCGCCGGACAAGATCGCACTCGAAAAGATCTGGCCCGCGATATGGCTTACCTACTCAGACTCTGGAAGGTCATCGTCAAGCGACTGAGCAAAACCAATGGTCCAGGTAGCATCTACGAAGAAAGCGACATGATCATTCGCACGATTCGCGATATCTTTAGCGAAGATATCGATACGCTTATCGTCGATCGCCCCGATTCGTTCAATCGCGCCAAAGAGTTTCTCCAATTGGTTATGCCAAAGTATGTCAATAGGATTCAACTCTACGAAGGCAAAGAACCTCTGTTCTACAAATATAATTTGGAACATGAGATCAACCGCATCCATCGCCGCAAAGTTCCACTCAAGGGTGGAGGTTCAATCGTGATCGACTCCACCGAAGCGCTTGTTGCCATCGATGTTAACAGCGGTAACTTTCGCACCGATGATTCGGCTGAGGAAACCGCTTTTCAATTGAACATTTCGGCAGCTAAAGAAATCGCTCGGCAATTGCGTCTGCGCGATTTGGGAGGCGTGATCGTCAATGACTTTATCGATATGCGTAAAGATTCTCATCGACGTAAAGTCGAACGCGTCCTGAAGGAAGCTCTTCGCCGAGACCGAGCTCGCACAAAGATACTCCGTACCAGCCCCTTTGGCCTGATTGAAATGACTCGACAACGCATTCGACCAAGCCTCAAGAGATCGGTCTACGATGATTGCCCTTGTTGCCAAGGTCGAGCCGTGGTGAAAACGGCCGAAAGTATGGCGATTGAGGTCGTCCGCATGATGATCATGGCGGCGCAATCCCCCAAGGCAAGCCGCATCACCGTCCGAGTACAAGATAAAGTGGCAACTTATTTGAACAATAAAAAGCGGCGAGAAATCATGCAGTTGGAAGAAGCTTGCAAGGTGACCGTCCAAATCTTAGGTAGCGAAGCCCTCTATCCAGAGCACATCGAACTCGATTGCCGAGATTCCGACGGAAACGAAATATCGCTCCGTTTTCTGGATGAGTCCACCGCCGCAAAGTAATTCACCCAGCGACCAGAAAGATGTTGCTATGAATCGTATACTCGTCACCGGCGCGGCTGGCTTTATCGGATTCCATTATTGTCTCCGTTTGCTCCGCGAAGGTATGGCGGTAACCGGACTCGATAATCTAAACGATTATTATTCGGTGAAACTCAAACTCGATCGCCTCAAATTGCTTTCTGAATTTCCCAACTTTCGCTTCGAAAAAATCGACCTCGCTGATCAAGTCTCCATGATGGGCTTGTTCCATTTGGAGTCTTATCAGCGAGTGGTCCACTTAGCAGCCCAAGCTGGTGTTCGATACTCGATCACCAATCCGCGAGCGTACGTCGACAGCAATCTTGTCGGCTTCATCAATATTCTCGAAGGATGTCGCGCACAGCAAACTCCGCACTTGATCTACGCATCCTCGAGCAGCGTCTATGGATCCAACCCCAAACAACCCTTTGCTACCACCGATCCAGTCGATCATCCGATCAGTCTCTATGCGGCAACCAAAAAAGCGAACGAATTGATGGCTCATACGTACAGCCATCTTTATGATTTGCCCACGACGGGTCTCAGATTTTTTACGGTCTATGGCCCTTGGGGGCGTCCCGATATGGCGCTTTTCAAATTTACCGACGCCATAGAACATGGACGTCCTATCGATGTTTACAATCATGGACACCTCAAACGCGACTTTACCTACATCGACGATATCGTTGAATCCATGACCCGCATCAGCAATGTAATCCCCTCGCGTTCGCCTAAAGAGTCTCGAAAATCATGGGCACCCAATCAAAGCGATGCTCCCTATCGGATTTATAACATCGGCAACCACGCCCCCATCGAATTGAATCACTTTATTGAATGCCTCGAAAACGCTCTCGGCAAGCGCGCCCAGCGGAATTTGCTTCCCATGCAGCCAGGTGATGTCGAGGCCACCTATGCCGATGTGGCCGACTTGGAAGCTGCCACAGGCTTTAGACCACAAACCAGCATCACCGACGGCATTGGCCGCTTTGTTCAATGGTACCGGGAGTATCATCGATGAGGCTGCCTCCCCCTCGCAGTGACTTCTGGTGCAATCCCTGGCCACTCTCCTCACTTCTTCTGTGCAGCTTCGCTTTATGTAGCGGCTGCATTGGGAAATCCGAAAATGAGGTCGTCGTTTATGCTGCCCTCGATCGAGATTTCTCGCAGCCCATACTGCAGAGCTTCGAACGAGCAAACTCCGAGACAACCGTTTCTGCCGTCTATGATGTAGAAGCCAGTAAGACAGTCGGACTGGTTCAAAGACTGGAAGCGGAAAAGTCGCGTCCGCGATGCGATGTCTTCTGGAATAACGAAATTTTGCACACCATTCGGCTCGCACAAAAAGGTTTGCTCCAACCACGCCGCTGGAATATCCCTGCCAATTGGCCTGAAAATTTGAAAGCCAAGGATGGAACATGGGTCGCCGTTGCAGCGAGAGCACGCGTGTTGCTTATCAATACCAAACAACTTCCCGATCCCGCGCAACGCCCCAACAGTGTGCTGGAACTGGCTGACCCAAAATGGAAAAATCTTGCAGGTGTCGCCCTCCCACTCTTTGGAACCACAGCAACGCATTTCACCATTTTGGATACCAAGTTGGGCGCGGACAACGCAGAAAAATGGTTCCATGAGGTCGCACAAAACGCGACAGTCCTATCGGGAAACAAACAAGTTGCCTTGGCTGTTGCCGCAGGAGAGTTACAGTGGGGCTTGACCGATACCGATGATGCGATTTTGGAATTGGATCGCGGCGCACCAGTTACCATCGTATTTCCTGATCAAGCCTCAGCACAAATGGGCACTCTCCTTTTACCCACCAGCGTCGCAGTGCTTCGCAATGCACCTCATCCGGTCGCGGCAGGGAAACTGGCCGACTTACTCGTCTCCGAAGATATCGAAGGTCGACTAGCAATCTCCGATAGCGCCCAAATACCGCTCCACCCCGGCAGTCAATCCGAAAGTCGCCTTCCCATCCCAAAGACCGTACGTTGGGCTGATGTCGATTATGCAGCCGCCAGCGATCGCTGGGAAAGTATGCAACAGAAGCTACAAGCAATCTTCACCCAGAATCAACCGTGATCTAAACCAACACCAGTTTATCACCCACACATCGATTTAATCCCCGTTCACCCACTTTCAACATCCATCCCCCCTGAAAGACTTTTTCGACACTCAGTGTCGCAAGTTATTGAGGTATCCTTCATGCCCAAGCCCATCCAAGGAAAAGTTCGCATCGGTATCATCGGCGCTGGCGCGGTCAGCGATTATCACCACGTTCCCGGTATTCGATTGGACGAGCGTTGCTCCCTCACCGCCGTTTGCGATGCCAGCCCCGAGCTGGTGGCAAAACGCAAGGAACAATGGAATGTCGACTTGGCAACCACCAACTACGTCGAAGTTTGTCAAAGTCCCGATGTGGATGCCGTGATCATCGCGACCCCCAACGACACCCATCGCGACATCGCAGTTACCGCCGCCAACGCGGGCAAACATGTGATGTGCGAAAAACCTCTGGGACTCAATGCGGCTGAAGTTGCCCAAATGTACCACGCTGCCCGCGATCACGATGTGGTTCATATGACCGCGTTTACCTATCGTTTCGCCCCTGCGATGCGTTATATCGCACATCTTGTCCACTCAGGTAAACTCGGCGAAATTCGGCATTTTCGCAGTCAGCGATTTTTGGATTGGCCGGAAACCTCCTGGGGCTGGAGACAATGGAAAGCGCGAGCTGGGGCTGGAGATCTGTTCGATATGACCATTCATCGCCTTGACCTCGGCGTCTTTCTGGTTGGCCCCCTGAAGAAGCTGACCGGAGCCATTGCTCGATTCGCACCCCGCGATAAAACGGCCGATGGTAAACCGTGTGCCCCAAGCGATGTAGATGATTGGTCGAGCTTGATCGGTATCTTCGAAAATGGAGCGACCGGCGTTTGGGAAGGAACAACCCTCGCCAAAGGCTACAAGCGAAAAGGTTTTGGACACGAGTGGGCTGAAATTAATGGTTCAGAAGGTTCTGTCGTCTATCAATTGCACACGCCCAACACCATTCTCATCGGCAATAATGAAGTTGACTTGCATGAAGAAACCGTACCGACAAACTTCTTGAAACCCGCCGGAAGCCCACGTTCTATCACCGATGGCGAACCGGCAACCTTATTTCGCTATGACCTCATGTGGGAATTTGTCTCGGCTATCTGCGAAGGACGACAAGCTTGCCCCAGTTTTCACGATGGCCTTGTCGCACAAGTCATTGCTGACTCGGTCTTGAACTCATTCGAGAAAGAAAATTGGACTCAGATCCCTACAGTCCAAAAATAAAGCAAGTTCGATATATCCGCTCAATACGGATTCAAAATACTCGAAACGGTGGATACAGCCTGTAACCATTAAATGGTTTATAGGCTTTTTTCATCCGTTTATCGGGCCTTTCAACCATTGCGATACTCGCCAAGCCAAACTGCTCACGATGATCTATGGCAAGCCAGAATTCTCTCCACACCCAAACTTGCCGAAAAAGGATACGCCCATCTAAACCAATCACAAATTCCATGACATTTTTGCGATTTTGATCCATTCACCCGCCAACACATGCTAGGTTTGGAAGGCGTCCAAGTGGTGAATTGAATTCACTCGCTTGAGAAAAATCACCAACAGTTCCTTTCTGAGTGTACGAGATATGGCGGATTTTGGATTGATTCCGATTGCAGTGTCCTCATTGCAGCCGACGGATGCAGCCATGATGGATCTCTACATGCAGCGAGATAACGCTGAACCGCAACTCTATCGCGCTAGCAGCGTGCCGCTTGAACAACGCGATTTGGCAAATCTCAAATCTCGCGGTATCACTCATCTGTACATCAAGGCGGCCGATCGAGATGCCTATCAGGCTTATCTTCGGGAAACCGTTGACGAATGGCTGAAGGATAATTCGCTTTCGGTCGAATTGCGTGTTTCGCGAATCAATGAGTTGTTTAGCCAATCCGTTAGTCGAGCATTCAAGAACGATAACCCGGAAGATGCCGTTAAACTGAGCAATGAATTTGGACAGTTAACATCAACCTTGCTAAACGATTCGGAGGTCGTTGCCCAGGATATGATGCAAGTTCTTCAGCACGACTATACGACCTTCACACACTCTTCGAATGTTTCCTACTACGCTGTGATGCTTGCCAAAGAGCTAGGGTATGGTGCGCAGGAACTATCCGAGATAGCGACCGGAGGTCTCTTGCATGATGTGGGTAAGATTGAAATTGATGATCGTATCTTGACCAAGCCAGGAAAATTGGATGAAGCTGAGTTTCGCCAAATTCGACGTCATCCGACAGAAGGTTTTCGCAAACTCTGCAAGCAACCTAATGTGACTGTTGGTCAATTGATGATGACTTATCAACACCACGAACGACTAGATGGCCGCGGCTATCCTTCTGCGATCACACGTGACGAAATTCATCCATGGGCAAAGATCTGTACGGTGGTGGATGTCTTCGAAGCTCTGACCAGTCACCGCCCTTATCGACAGCCTATCTCTGCCGAAACGGCTTTCCAAATAATGTCCAAAGATAGTGGTTCTGCTTTTGAAACGGAAATCCTACGATGTTGGATGCAATTGACTTTGAAGACTGCCAACGTGTAATCGATTCGGTACCCTGCCTTGTCGAGGTTCCTGCAGAATATGCGGAACTTCTTGAAGAAGAAGGCTATGCGACTCCGAGTCCGATGGAAATGCGAAAGTACGCGCGCTATCGCTTTTGCCGACCAGCCGCACTGCAAATCATTGACGATATCCCTCTGCTTCCACGTATGCGCAAAATCGGCGGCGCTTATTTGGTGAGTATTTCGATCGGTGGCGCAGCGGTTTTGTTTGACGAACAACTCTATCCCCAGGAAAAAGTTCGCATCTGGATCGCAGCCGAAGCGCTCACAGGCACCGTATCTCGCTGCCGACGTATTGGACCGAAGTGCTATGAAATCGGGGTTTTTCTCGATGAACGCGTGCAAGTCCATCGAATCACCCGCGGCTAAATCGACAACTTCTCCCCTCGAAACAACTCTTTTTTTCGAAATGGCGTCTTGCAGAACTAGTCGTCTGCGAACATCACGGCAAAAATGCGCTACGGTGAAATTTACTTCACCCTTAGTGCATCTATAATCCATCCGATGGGATGTCCATCTGGTTGCCCCTATCTTTTGGGAGAATTTGCCGTGCGTTGGAAAGGCCGTGAAGAGAGTACCAATGTTGAGGATCGTCGCCGCAGCTCCACACCTAAAATGGCGGCTGGTGGCGGAGGCATTTTGCTGATTATTGCTTTAATCGCCATTCTCTTGGGTGCTGATCCCAAAGCGGTGATTCAAAATCTGATGCAGGGGCAACAGCAGATCGGTGGTGTCCAGCAAGCCGATGCCCCAATCGACGCTCCACTGAACCCCCGCGACGAGGAAATGGCTCAATTCGTAAAAGTCATCTTGAAAGACACCGAGGATGTATGGGATAGACTCTTCGCTCAGGGTGGGGAAAAATATCAGAAGCCCCGCTTGGTCCTCTTCACCGATAAGGTAAATTCCGCCTGCGGTTTTGCAAACGCTGCAGTTGGTCCTTTCTATTGCCCAGGTGACAGCAAGGTATATATCGATTTGAGTTTCTTTGATGAACTCGCGCAGAAATATCGCGCTGCAGGTGAGTTTCCTCGCGCTTATGTAATCGCTCACGAAGTCGGACATCATATTCAAAATTTGCTCGGCACTTCCGATCAAGTCAGCCGTTTGCAACAAAGGATGGGAAAATCCGAAGGTAACCAACTATCCGTGCGACTGGAACTACAAGCCGATTTTTATGCTGGCGTTTGGGCGCATCATGTCCAGAAAATGAAGAATGTTTTAGAAGAACAAGATATTAAACAAGCCATAGTGGCCGCCCAAGCTATCGGCGATGACCGTTTGCAGAAACAAGCTCAAGGATATGTGGTTCCCGATTCCTTCACTCATGGAACCGCCGACCAACGAGCCCGCTGGTTCCTCAAAGGCTTTAAATCAGGCAACATGAGCGATGGCAATACATTCGATATCGAATACAAATCGCTTTGATCTAAACGATTTTCAATCCTTTGCTCAGCTACCTTTCTCGGGCACCTTTTCGAGGATATCCAACAACACCGAATCCGATTCAATCCCTTCCGCTTGAGCTTCAAAGTTCAGCAGAACTCGATGACGCAGGCTAGGAACATACACTCGACGAATATCTTCATAGCTGACATTATATCGTCCATCCAACAAAGCCCGGACTTTGGCCGCCAAAGCCAACGTCTGAGCTCCACGTGGACTAGAGCCCCAGCGCACGTATTGATTGGTAATCTGAGCCGCTAATGCCCCACCTGGATGCGTTGCCAAAACCAAGCGAACGATATAGTCCTGCACGTGTCCGGCCAAAATAACCTCGCGAACTAACTTCTGCCAGCGAAGAATTTCCTCGCCATCCATGACCTTTTCCAACGCGATCTTGGTTCCCTTGGTCGTTCGCTCCACAATCGTGCTCAATTCATCCTTCGAGCTATAACCAACCACCAGCTTAAACATGAAGCGATCAAGCTGGGCCTCGGGCAGAGGATAGGTTCCCTCCTGCTCAATCGGGTTTTGCGTAGCTAAAACAAAAAAAGGTTGCTTCAGTTGGAAGCGTTGCCCGGCCACCGTGACCGTACCTTCCTGCATGATTTCCAATAAGGCCGATTGCGTTTTCGGAGTTGCGCGGTTGATTTCGTCGGCCAAAAGCAATTGCGTGAATACCGGACCTTTCTGAAACTCGAAGGACCGCTTCCCTTCCTGGTTCTCGACGATCATGTTGGTTCCAAGAATGTCCGCTGGCATCAGGTCGGGAGTAAACTGGATGCGACTGAACTGAAGATCGAGCACCTCAGCCAAAGTGCGGACCAACATCGTTTTTCCAAGGCCCGGCACACCTTCCAGCAAACAGTGACCTCCCACGAAAATTGCCGTCAACACGCCATGAACTACCTCGTCATGACCGACGATACAACGTCCAATCTGCTCCCGCACCTGCGTATAACGGAGCTTGAACTGGTCCGCTTGTTGCTGCATCGACTCGACAAGATTACTCATAAAGATTCCGATTCCATTGTGAAAATTAGTTGGTGTCTTTTTTATTTTTCTGAGCTGCCTTCTTAGCCGCAAGCAGACGCGATGTGTAGTTCTTTTCTTCCTCGGCAGTCATCTTGGGAGCGGTTGCCGATGGCTTAGTCTCTGCGTTGGCCGAATTGCCCCGGCTGGCCATCTCACTTTCAAGACTTCCACCCTTGGTCTCTTCGGCTGCTTCAAAGCGACTTGCCGCTTTTCGTTCCGCCAATTGGTCCCCGACCGCAGCCTTGCGACTGCGCAGTTTTTCCAAATTCTGCTGTCGCTCGGTATCTTCAGGTCGAGTCGTCCGGCGGAAATATCTTCCCAGGATTTGCACCATAATCATCGGCTCAATCGCTAAGCGACGTATCAAAATGTCACTCATAAAAAGTACGCAAGCGATACATAACATCAACGCCCAAACATCCGTCAAGCTAAACGCTTTGAGCAAACCGCTACGAAATCGATCGATCAGCGTATTGTCGTTAAAGCTAGCGGCATCCAAAGGAGTTCCCATTTCGCCCACCAAGCCCCCTTGCGGTTGGATGGCCGCATATTGCTCCAACAAATTCAAATTGATGGGCCTTACTCGATACTCATCGGAAAACGGTACAGTGAAACCGGTGGTCAGCGGAGCTTTACCCGGCCCTGGCGAAACGGTGAGCATGTAAGATCCAGCGGTATCCGTATCGAATTCTCCCACATAGCGCCCGGGAGCTTGTTGGCGCATCGTAATTGGAAAGGGCTTCATATCGGGTCCGACCCCCACTGAGGATAGTTCGAGAAAATTCAAGAAGCGGTCATCGTTGTCCAATGCGTTCACTACGATCTGAGCTCGCCCATCCTTCATCTGCGTCGCGATAGAAAACTTTCCATCCTCTTCGGAAGGTCGCATCGACCAGCGAACCAATTGACTCCAGAATCGATCGTAAGAATCCCAGCTTGTCCAAGCGGATGCCCACCGTTTGCCAGCATCACTTGTAAAGACGGCTGTGCGTCCCAGACCGTAATTCCAAGTCGCCAAGATTGCTTGATTCTCTGGCTCTGCCGGCTTGGGAGAGCGAATTGCGACCTGCACCAGCGGACTATCTTTGGTGGTTGTCAATACAAAACCTGCTATCCCGGGCAATGGAGAATTGATACCCTGCAACACCTCATGAGGATAACTGACCACCGGCTGAATTCCTCCCTCGGGTTCAAATACCAAAGGTCTGGAAACCTTCATCGCTTCGCGAACGAAAATTTTCGGAAGCGCTTTCGGATTCGATGCCACATAATAGTTGCCGCCGGTTGTTGCAGCGATCTTTTGCAAGATCTGATTACCCGCTGGACCATGCGAACCCACAGCGACAGTTGAAACTTTTATCTTCGCTCGAACGAATTGATTGATCAACGCATTGGTAGGCTCCGATGGATCACCGTCGCTGATGATGATCGCGTGCTTGACCGCAGCATTTGTGCTTTGCAAACCACTCAATATCATCTGCATCGCGGGAGCAAAGTCGGGCATATCCCCAGGCGTCATTCGACTGAGTCTTGCCCGCATCTTCGAGCGATTTGGCCCAACACGACTCAATCCATCATCCCACAACCAACTATCTCGTGCGAAATTGTCGTAATTGACGACACCGCAATAATCCATCGGCCCCAAAACATCAATCGCCGCCCGTGCAATCACCTTTTGCCAATAGTTTCCTTCTGGAATTTCAGACGCATGCAAGATCATCGCCAGCGCGCCCACCGCTTCAATCTTCGAATTCTTGATTTGAAAATCGACTGGCATCGCCTTTTCAACTTCGGTATTGCTCCACCCACCTGCGCCGAATGCCTCCGGGCCTCCAATCATGAGCAGGCCACACCCAAACTGTTCAGTATTGCGTACCAACATTTCCATTTGGCTTTTAGTAAATTCCGATATCTCATTGGCATCCTCACCGGTCGTCCTAGGCACTCCAGCCAATATCACGCTATCGTAGGCCTGTAATTCGGCCAAACTGGTAAAGAGCTGATTGCTCGGTTGAACTTGCACCTCGATCTCATTCCGCCGTAAAACCTCTATCAAGGAATCGTATTCGCCAGGTGAACGCCAATTCTCGATCAATAGCACTCTCCCTTTACCTCGCACATAGGCAAACGCATTGGCTCGATTGTTTTGATTCAGTGCATCTTGGCCCGCGTCCTTTGGCTTGAACTCCGCTTCGTAAACGTAACCGGCCGGTTGATCAATCGTATGCTGCACGGGAAACACATTGATCTCGCGATCCAGCACCACTTCCTCTTCGATCAATATCTCCTGCTGTGCCCCCAGTCGCCTCCAGACTCTCAATGTTCCAGCCACTTCAGCACTGGTCTTTTCACCCTGATAACGCTGGATGACGACCCTGGCTTCGATGGGTTGTCCCTGCCGAATGCTGGAAGGGAGATCGATTTTTTCGACCAAAATCTCCGATGTGGAATCGAGTTGAACCGGTACAACGTCGATGCCGATTCCCGATTCCGCGATCGCGCGAACCGCTGCCGTTGAATCCCCGACCGTCTCCAGACCATCGGTCACAATCACGATCCGCTTGGCGGTATCCTCAGGAAAAGAAGCTTGTGCCAGTTTTAATGCTGCTTCTAAGTTGGTTGCATCGCTGCCACCGAAATCGCTTTCCACATTCTTTAGAAGTGGAAGCGTATCGTCGTAGGGCTGAATCTCAATCGCCGCATCGCGCCCAAACACAATCATTCCGGCCCGATCCTCCCGCGCAGCCCGTCGATGCTTTTCCGAAGATTGCCTCACAAACTCAAGCATCAATTCGCGTTTGGGCAGCGGAATACTATCGCTCTGATCCAACACATAAATGACCGAAATCTTTTCGCTGATTTTCTTCCATTGGATACCCGCCAAGGCGAAAACGAGTGCGGTCAAAATCACAGAACGGAAGACGATCGCTGCGATTCGTCGAAAATTACCGAGACTCGACAGTCGCTGAAAACTCCACCACCAGAACAGTGGCAGGAGCGTTAGCAATAAAAGATACCATGGAAATTCGAAGCCAATTTGGTATCGATTCATGGTATGTTCCCTGCTGCCTTCAATCTCGTGATTTTGTACCACATGCTTGAGCTACCGCGCAACCTTTGCATCCCGTCGAACTGCAGCCACGATCTTGGGTCCCACAACCTGGTCCGCAACCTTTATCCAGCAATTCAGCCAATCGGCTCTTTTGAACCAAGCCTTGAAAACGTAGGGCCAGTTCATCCACGATCGCTTGTGAAGACTCTGGCAGGCCCCCCAAAAAATGAAAATAAACGGTTTGGCAATCCAGCATCGGTTCAATCTCCAACAGAACCGCCGCAGGCTCACGACCCAATACTTCTTGTGATGCTTCCGGCAAAAATGCCTCAGCCAACTTCTTGAGTTCCTTGTGCAAGTAAAGCTCTTCCGCAGCAGCTTGCCGCACAATAATGCCATCGCACTGAATCGCCGCATTGGGCTCGGCAATAAAGGAAGCTTCTGCAAGTACTTCGCCCAATTCGGTTCCTCGATTCGTTCGACAAACGATCATCGCGCCACGGTCAAACTTGCTATCCAGATCACTCTGCAATCTTGCGATCTGCGCATGGACGCCTAACCGCGCTAAATAAGTTGTGTAGGCAGCGATGTCGCCAATCAAGCTAAAAATCCTCACAGAAAATAAAGTCGAAAAACCGCGACGAATCCACCAAAATGATGGTAACCGAATATTGCCCGTCAGGAAAGCGATGCGTCCACTTGAATGAACAAAAAAACACTCCTCTCAAAGCTTCTTCCAGCAACCGTTTCCGATTTGTGGCAAATCGGTTAGTATTTGGGCCGAATCTGCATATGACTCGACCCGTCCGAAACAGTCGTACCTGTCCAGACCATTGGCGTTTGCCGCGAAAGAAATCTCCGATGATCACGCGAACTATCGCACAGTCCTCAACCAGCCCGTCCTCCAGCGACCTCTCCTCCAGCAAATGGTTTTCCCTGGCCCAGAATGTACTTCAGGGCTATCAGATCACTGACGCCGATGCGTTGGAAATACTCGCTAGCCAAGACAACGAACTGCTGGAACTTCTGGGAGCAGCCAACCGTTTGCGATACCACTACTTTCGCAACACCGTTCAGCTCTATTTTCTTGTTAACGCGAAAAGTGGCCTCTGTCCCGAGGACTGCAACTATTGCTCTCAATCGAAAATTTCAGATGCTCCCATTGCCAAGTATCGTTTGATGACCGACGAACAACTTCTGGATGGAGCCAAAGCGGCCGCAGAACGAAAATCCAAAACGTACTGCATCGTATTGAGTGGCCGTGGTCCCAATGAACGCGAGGTTCAAGCCATCGAGAGAATCGTTCCCAAAATCAAGGATCAATTCGGGTTGAAGATATGCGCTTGCTTAGGATTGTTAAATGAATCCCAAGCCCTCCGGCTCAAAGCCTGTGGGGTTGACCGTGTGAACCATAATCTCAATACCAGCCAGGAACATTACGAAAAGATTTGTACCACTCACACCTATGCAGATCGTATCGCTACGCTGCAGCACATTCGCGATGCTGGCTTAGAAATTTGCAGCGGTGGCATTATCGGCATGGGAGAAAAACATGCGGATATCGTGTCGATGGCCATGGAACTGCGTAATCTCAATGCGGAATCGATCCCTCTGAACTTTCTGTATGCCATCGATGGCACGCCACTGGAAGGTGCTAACCACCTCACCTCGCGCGACTGCCTAAGAGCTCTGGCAATGTTCCGTTTTGTGAATCCATCGGCCGAGCTTCGAATTGCGGGAGGCCGCGAAAAACATCTTCGTTCTCTGCAACCGCTAGGCCTGATGGTAGCCAACAGTATTTTCGTCGGCGATTACCTTACTACAAAAGGTCAACTCCCCGACGAAGATTACCGCATGATTGCCGATCTAGGCTATGAAATCACCGGACATGTATCATTGGACTCTACGCAAACTGAACCGCAGGACAGCCAACATTCCTGCGGTGGGTCAGGTTGTGGTGGTAGCGGTTCTTGCGGCTAGCCAATCGAGAGTAATTTTCCCATGCGACTTTGCCGCTTCGTAAAAAATCATCAACCAACTCTCGGCCTGTACCAGGATAGCAGTCTTATCGCTCTGCGGGATTTAGCCATTGCGTCCGACCAAACGCAACTGAGCGAGCAACTGCATAATCATCCCGATGACATCAACCACTTCTTGCCGCCGGAGGGAAGAGGATTCACCCATCTGAAATCCATACTGGAATCTGGAAATGTTCTCCACAAGGTGGAATCACTCGCCATAGATTCGGTGCAACTGCTTCCCCCCATCGCTCGACCTCCCAAACTATTGCTGCTCGCGGGAAATTACGTAGAACACATCATGGAACAGGGCGATCTTGCCGCCGAACGGGCTCATACATTTCCCTACGTTTTTATGAAGCCTCCCTCGACAACACTTGTTGGCAGTGGAGCCCAGTTTGTGATTCCATCGATCTCACCCTACAAAATAGATTATGAACTGGAACTAGGTGTGATCATCGGTCGGAAGGGAAAAAATATTCCCGTCGACCACGCCCTGTCGTATGTCGCTGGTTACACAGTCGTGAACGACATTTCCGATCGTGGCTTTAAACCTAATCCAGCCAGACAAGAGCGACCACGCGACAAATTCTTCGATTGGCAACATGGCAAGTGGCACGATGGATCTTGTCCAATTGGCCCTTGCTTGACAACCGCCGACGAGATTCCCAATCCGCAAATGCTGTCGATGAAGCTATCTATCGATGGAACGATTCGTCAGCATGCATCTACTTCCCAGCAAGTCTTCTCCGTAGCTGAAATTGTCAGCTTTATTTCAAGCTTCCTGACACTTGAAGTAGGTGACATCATCTCAACTGGCACTCCATCGGGGGTTGGAAATGCTACCGGTGATTATTTAAAACCAGGCCAACGCATCGAAGCCAGCATTGAGAACATTGGCACATTAATGACAACCATCACTTCAGAATCCCACTAATCAGAATCCCACTTACGCGACATCTACTTTCGAAAGTTACCAGTACTTCCGCAGGTTACAAACTCGGCCACCGCGTCGCTCGGATATTGCGTGTATTTTGTTACGAGTCAGTCTCGCGACACTTTTTTGAAAGCATACTTTGAGAGATTTAAAAGATCCATTGCATTGGTACGATTATCCAGCTTTCTATGATCTGGGTTTTCGAGATGAAACAAAGCCAGAGGCTGATTTCTTTGAAAAAGTTTTTGCCAAATATGCGATCGCTCCCGTTCGAAAGTTGCTCGAACCGGGTTGCGGCTCAGGGCGATTAGTGGTTGAAATGGCTGCCCGCGGATATTCGGTTACCGGCTTTGATTTGAATGAATTATCGCTGCGCTATCTTCGACAAAGACTCCGACGTCAAAATCTTCAAGCCGATTTGGTAGTCGCCGACATGGCGAGCTTTTCTCTGGGGACGTCGTTCGATGCAGCCTTCAACACTTTTAATACATTCCGGCATTTGACGGATGAAAAAAGCGCACAAGCCCACCTTAAATGTGTTGCCGATCATCTGCGATCTGGGGGCATCTTTATTCTCGGCCTACATCTCTTCCCACCCGATGCCGACCCAATGGGATCCGAACGCTGGATCGTCAAACAAGGTAAAACGAAAGTCGTCTACACGCTCCGAGTTCTCAGCAACAAGCCGCGGAAACGCATAGAAAATCTGCGCATTATCATGTCCATTCAATCCCCTGAGTCAAAAAGACAATTAAAAGCAGAATTTCCGCTGCGAACCTACAATGCTGCGCAAATCAAGAAACTGCTTAAAACCGAACCTCGCTTTGAAATTTGCGATGTTTTCGATTTCTGGTATGAAATTGACGAACCACAAAAACTCGATAACTCGATCGTGGACACCGTGCTGGTTTTACGGAAAAAATAATCCTCATGTCGTCTCCGTTCTTTTTCGCCAATTTGCTGGAACAAAACCATTCCGGTGCGTTACACTAGCGGACTACACCTTGTTTCCAATCCTTGATCGTTTCCAATCCTTGATCGTTTCCAATC
>Ga0169931_10000739_pt1 | contig 54424 bp, 35 predicted proteins | sample Kivu_15m_20L_FD_129675 | JGI IMG/M metagenome (GOLD analysis project Ga0169931, IMG submission 129675) | Freshwater microbial communities from Lake Kivu, Western Province, Rwanda to study Microbial Dark Matter (Phase II) - Kivu_15m_20L... | ecosystem: Environmental > Aquatic > Freshwater > Lake...
CGTCATTGTCACGAGATTGGAATACTCGATTGGCCAGATGCGCCCGACGTAAGGCTCCTGCGTCCACGCATAGTTTACGATTGTGCCGTTGGCAGGGTTGCCCAAGTTGTAGTTGTAGGTGCCCGTCTTCGCGCCGCTGAAAACTGCCGTGATGGTGCCGAGATCCGCATTGTTTGACGACCGGCGGAGTTTCAATGTCACAGTCCGGCCTGTGATCGAAGGCGGGGCCCAGGTGGGTTCCGCATATTGGACCTGCGCGACACGGTAGAATTCCTCCCGGTTCGTGGCGGTCACCGTCACACCGCCGACCACGGGTTCTTCCAGCGAGATTCCCAGATTCTGCGACGTCCAGTTGGAGAGATTGGTCGAGGCGAACAGGCGGGTGTCCACGCGGGGACCACGGCCGATGAGCAGGTTGGCATTGGTCCCCTGCACCGTTGCGCTGAAGGCGGGATTGGTCAGCGTCGGCAACGCCTGCGCCTGGAGGTCAAACGCCTGCGCCGCCGCTCCGACCCGCCGGATCTCAATTTCCTGAATCACCACGTTGGTGCGCGGCCGGTCGCTGGTCGTGGCGACTCCGTTGATGGCCAGCACCACGTCGAGACCGCCCACCACCCGGCCGAAGACCGTGTGCACGTCATTGAGGTGCGGCGTGGCGGCCGCGGTGATGAAGAACTGCGAACCATTGGAGTCGGCGCCGGAATTGGCCATCGAGAGCACACCCGCCGCGTCGTGCCGGGCCGTCGGGCTGAACTCGTCGGTGAAGGCATAGCCCGGTCCATCGGTCCCCTGCCCGTTTGGCGAACCGCTCTGATTCATGAACCCCTTGATGACCCGGTGAAATGTGATCCCCTCGTAGAACGGATTTGTGCGGACCAGGCCGGTCTTCAGGTCGAGCCACGCCCGTTGTCCAGTCGCCAGCCCGATGAAGTTCGCCACGGCCTTGGGGGCGATGGCGTAGTCGAGGCGACAGGTGAAGCTGCCCATGCTGGTCCGGAAATCCGCGAAGATCCCGTCCGTCTGCGCGTGCAGGCGGAGCGCGATGACGAGGAGCAGGGCCAACAGACCCAACAGGCGTTTCATGGCGGCAAGGAAACCGGTTTCAGACGGCGGACTCAAGCTGGCGCCGCAGCCGGCCGTTGGTCGCGCACAGGGCGAACACATGCTCGCCCGCGAGCTGCTCCTTCCAGAATTCGCCGCCCGCACACTCGATGAGCAGTGCGCCCGCGGCGATGTCCCAAAGCCGGATGCCGCGCTCGACATACGCGTCGAACCGGCCATCGGCGACGTAGGCGAGCGCGAGGGCGGCCGACCCCATGATGCGGAGCTTACGCACGCGATGCGTCAGCTGCTGGGCATGGCGCTGGAACAGTTCCAGGCTCTCCAGGCTCTTGGCGAACCCGACGCAGACCATCGCCTCATCGAGCCGGCGACGGGCACTGACGCTGATGGGCCGGCCATTCAGCCGCGCCGGCTGACCGTGGATCGCGGTGAAGAGTTCGCCGACGAACGGGTCCAGGACGATGCCAACCACGGTCTTATAGCCGTCGGGATAATCGGCTGCCTTGGCGGATTCGGCGCGGATCTGCAGGGCGATGCTTACTGCCGCGTGGGGAATGCCGTAGGCAAAGTTCACCGTGCCATCAATCGGGTCCACCACCCAGCGCGCTGGAGCCGAAGCGACGGACTGATCCTGCCCTTCTTCGCCCAGCACCGGAATGTCCGGGAGCGCGCGCACCAGCGTCCGGGTGATCACCTTCTGGCACCGAAAATCCAGCTCCAGCTTGATGTCGTGCTGATGCGCTTCGTTGACCTTCTTGGTGCGCCGGAGGTTGGCCTTCATCAGAGAGCCGGCGGCGTTCGCAGCCTCGGTCGCGGCGGCGAGGGCCTGCCGCTGTTCACGCAGATTCATCCGCGCCAGCATGGCGGGAGTGAGGCGGAGGGTTCAAAGCCCAAAGCAAGATGCCCGGCCCCATCACACCGCCTTGGCTTTGCCGCGAAGTTGGCCGGTGGCGACTTCCCGGAAGCGGGACCGCAATCCGCGTTTGGCCGGCAGAACCCAGAGGAGATTGTTGGCCAACGTCAGGACCAGCCAGGCGAGCAGCGTGACTATCGCCCAATTGACGCCGGAACTGGAATGACGGAGGAAGCCCAAGGAAAAGGCTGGCACGATCACGAACATCACCGCCCAAGGCAAAAACAGCACCTTGAGCACCACGAACACGCTCGAACGGTTGCCCTGGGCCGATAGCCCGGTCCACATGCCCAGCCACGCGATGGCGTGCAGGTCGAGGAACAGCGTCGCCACGCGCACCACCGCGAAGACCAAGAAGAGATCGTTGTCACCCTCGGTTGGGTGATTGATCAACTGACCAAGCATGAGCGCCAGATCGAAGGTGCCGATGGCGACTGCCGGCCAGAAGAACTGTCGCCGAAGCGTCAGCCGGTTGCCGCACACAAGATCGGGACCGTCCACCGGGGTGGTCAGGAGCAATTCCAACGCGCCGCTGCAGCGATCGGCGAAGAACTGTCGGGGCGCCTCCAGGGCCGCCCAGAACTTCAGCAACGCATGGCAGAAAAACGAGGCCAACACCAACGGAGGCAGATCCCACCAGCCGTCATCACCCGACAATAGCGCCAGTCCCAAGTAAACGAGCACGACGCCGGCCAGCCATGCCCAGACCAGCCAACGGCGCAGCCAGTGCCGCCCGCCCAGCCACGCCACCGGATGCAGCGCGAGAACCGCCGAGCGGTAGCGTTGCCAACTGGTAGGGCTCGGGAAGCGCAGCCGGGCGAGGCGCTGGCCGAATCCACGGCGCACGTTGCTTTCGCTGACCTGCCAGATCCGCGGCAGCCGCCAGCTCGCGAACACGGCCAGCGCCACTCCCAGCACACCGCACGCGGACAGCGAGCCGAGAAAACGCACCGGGTGCCGCTGGTAGCCGTCGGCAAACGCGTTGCCCATGGCGGTGATGGGAGTGAACACGATGAAGGACTCGAAGTCGGAATCGGGATTGCCTAGGCCGGCGCTCTTCAGCGTCATTGCCACGATACCCAAGCAAATTGGTGCGCCGAATTGCCAGAGCGCGACCAGCGTGAACGCCAGCGCCACGGCCCGCACCGAATCCTGGGCCTGCGTGGACGCCAGCAGGCCGATGGACAGCGAGGTCAGCAGCACGCACGCGAGCACGGCGATCACCCGGAAATACTCTGCACCCGTCACGCCGCCCAGCAGCAGGCAGATGCCTAGCACCGGCACCACCGCCAAAAGGCCATAGACCGCGGCGAGCGAGGAGGCCGTAAGCTTTCCGAGCGCCACGTCCACCCCGCGCAGGTCGGTCAGGAACAGCAGGCCGAGGGTGCCCTCGCGTTTCTCGCGGCTGATGCTGTCCGCGCTGAACAGCACGCCGGTCAGCGAGGCGAACACATACGCCAGCGTGGTCGTGATGCCGAACAGCGCCTGCCCCATGCGCTGGGCCGAACCGTGGTTGGTAAATCCGAAGAACCACGCGAAGACGGAGAGCCCGACCAGCGCGGCCAACGCGCGCCCCCAGTAGGAGGACGCGCGCCGGGAGGCGACCCGCAGTTCGCGGGCAACGACGGGCAGCAAGGTCATGACGAGGGCGAAGGATTCGGCTTGGTGGCGGGCACGAGGAACGAGCGGGTTTCCAAGGAACGCACGGACCGCTTCCACGCCCAGCGACAGACCAGCGCGATGATGAAAAGTTCAGCGACAGCCAGACCGGCCTGAAGCGCAGAAAACAGCGCGTCGGGAAGCCCTGCGTCGGCGATCTCGACCAGGCCGGCATGGAACAGGAAGGCCGTCAGCCCTCCCCTCAGCGTGGCCACGACATGGTGCGCACCGGCGGCCACCACGAAGGCTGTCAGGAAACTGAGGCGGTTCAGCGACAGCGACAGGCCGAGCAGTGCCGTGGGCAGCAGCCAGACGATTTCCCACGCCTCTATGAGCCGCACCGGTTCGCGGTAGAGGTGGGCGACCACCGGCGGCAGCCCCCAGACCAGAAACGCCGCGGGCAGGAACTGGACCGCCAGGGCATACAGCCGTCCCCGCAGCATCCGCGCCGGTTCCAGCCCGGTGACCAAGATGAGTTCGAGCGCTCCCGTTTCCCGTTCCTGGCGAAAACTGCCGGCCGCACTGAACGCGATGCCGGCCAGCAGGAGTTTTTCCAGTGCCCAGTTGGCCTGCACCGCGCCGATGCCCAGGCCGGTGTAGGCAGCCGTCAGCAGCAGCATCGTAAGTCCCAGCCAGCCCAAGGTCGTGACGCGGGCTGACCACGTGGAACTGTGCTGCCACCAGACCGGATTGAAATCCATCAGGCGGCGCATGCGTTCACGGAACCAGCCCCGCGACACCCGCACGTCCGTGAAGAACCGCACCCGGCGCTCCCATTCCGGCGAGCGTGGAACGGCCTGCCAGGTGAGCCGCACCCCGCGCTCGGCCACCACCATGGCGGCGGCGACCAACAGCAGCGAACCGCCGGTAAGCAGTGCGGCGAATTGCACCGGCTGCCAGCCGCTGTTCCCAACGATGCCGATCTCGCGCCAAAAATATGCCGGCGTGCGGAGGATCACACTGTTGCGGAACCACAGCGTCTGGAAGTTGCGTCCGAAGAGTTCCCACCAGCCCACGGCCCCGGTTCCCCCGGAAGCCAGCGATTGCAGGGTGGCTGACAGCGCGACGTGCAGCAGGATGAAGACTGTGCCGGCAAGGACCGCCAGACTGAACGCGAGCAGACGTGCCCGGATCCAAGACGTGGCATACGACGACGCCAACAAACCGGCCGTCAGCGCAAGTCCCAGCGCCCCGAGATGGAGCAGGAACATCCGCGTCGCGTCCGGCCAACTCACGCCGCCCATGAGCACCGGCACCACCAACACCGGCAGGGCGGCCAGCAGCATGGAGAACGCCCGCCACGCGTTCACGAACCCCTTTCCCAACACGATGTCGAGCGCCCGGAGCGGCGTGAGGAAAAGGAGTCCGATGGTGCCATCGCGCTTCTCGCGGCTCAGGCAGTCGGCGGTGAGCACCGGGCCGACGAACCAGATGGTCAGGAACAGCACGCGGTTCAGGCCCACGAAGTAGCCCCGGCCATTGGTCGCCATCTGGTGCAGCGGCGAGTTCCACACCCACGCGAGCAGGGCCAGCATCACGAGTGCCCCGGTCAGGCGCAGCCAATAAGTTCCCGCCTGACGGGACTGTTCACGGAGTTCGCGCTGAAGGATGGACCACATCGCGTGGGTCAGCTGGGCCGAAGCTGAAACGGCTTGAGCATGAACAGGCGGGTGTGCAGGTCGTTCGCCGCCAGCCAGAACCAGGTCCGCGCCAACGCGAATTGGGTGACCACGAAGCCGAGCACGAACGCGGCCTGGCTGTTGGCATCGCTCATGTCGCCGCCGCGGCGGATGCCCCAGAACATCATCGCGGTCGCGCCGCCGAGCAGCATCGGCGGGAAGCCGGTGGTGAGCAGCGTCCAAGCCCAGCCGTGCAATGGGTTGAGCCGACGCACCGCATAGCGCACTCCAATCGGCACCGTGCCAAAGACGGAGGTCGCACCGCAGATCCACACCGCCACCGCGTCTCCGAGGTTGGGATTGTTCAGGTTCCAAATCAGAGCCATGAGCAGGCAGGCAAAGCTGATGGCGACCGACGGCAGATAGGCACCCCAAAGCTGAGTGACCCGCCCCCAGATCAGCTTCCGGGACGGGAGGCCCGAGACCAGCAGGATTTCGAGGCTGCCTTCCTCCAGTTCCCGCCGGAAACTCGCAGCGACTTCAAAGCTTATACCGATGGAAAGAACGATCACCTGAAGCGAGGACAGGATCAGAAGCAATTCCACATGGTCATAGCGAACGACGCCAACCAGCCCGATCAAGCCCAGCCCAGCGATCAAGATGGCGTTTGCCCAGCGCCCGCCGGAATTGGGACTGGAGTGTGAAAACAACCAGCGGGCGGGATTCTGGACCAGCCAGCGGAGTCGTTCGCGCTGGGTGGGGCGGTTTTCCATCACTTTGGCCAAGCCGACGCGAGTCAGGAAAGATTGTGTGGCTGAAGCCCCGGCATCCTGCCGGAGCAGCCGCTCGACCCGCCGACCACTGAACCGAACCGCCACCGCCAAGCTGATCGCCGAAACCGTCACAATGGCCATCAGAACCGCATCCATCGGGAGAAGCGCCGCGGGATTACGGGAAAGCATCGGGCCAAAGCCGCCTTCGACCATGCCGGTCGCCGCAGCCCAAGGCGCGGCGGAGGCAACCAAAGCAACTATTCCCCAGTTGTCCGAAATTTGGTTAACGCCGTTTCGGTGAGCGAGGATTACCGCACTCAGACCAACTCCAGAGGCCAGAAACTGCCCACACAGCAACGTCAACCCTCCCGCAAGTGCCGCCACGTTGCCCCACTGAAGCGCGACGGTGGAGGCGATCATTCCAGCAGCCAGCCCCGTGCAAAGAATGGTGAGTTCGATCCCCAGGGCGCACTTGATATCCACCCAATTCACGCCGCCCATAAGCACCGGCACCATCAGCATCGGAACGCTCAGCAGCCAAAGGGAGAACAGGCGGATCACGTGGGCGCCGACCTTGCCCAGCACGATCTCGAACGGTTGCAGGGGCGTGAGCGCTAGCAGCCCAAGCGTGCCCTCGCGCCGTTCCCGGGCGATGCTGTCGGCCGCGATGAGAGGTGCGGTGAACAGCAGCACGAGGCTGATGACCGTGTGCAGGCCAGCGAACAGCTCCGCCCCGGTGGGAGCGCCGCGCCAGAGTCCCATCGCCCGCGCCAAATCCCCGAGCGTGAAGATCTGTCCCCCGAGCGTCGCCGCGAGCGCGAGTCCGGCGAGGAAGCGCAGCCAGTAGGTCCGCGCCTGCCGCGCCTGCACCACCAGCTCCCGTTGGAGGACGGCATTCATGGAAAGCGCCCGGGCCGGACGGCTATTGGGTTTCGCCCTTGGTCACACGCAGGAAGACCTCCTCCAATCCGAGCTCATCCTCGCGGAGTTCCAGCAGCTTCACGCCGGCGGGAACGAGGGCGTCGGCGATGAAGCTGCCGTCGCCATTCAGATCGTTGAGGACCACCTTGAGCCGTTCCTCGACCACCTCGACCCGGGCGACTTCCGGCCGGGCCCGCAGGAGATCCTGAGCCCTGTCCGAAGGGCCGACGACCCGCACCCACCAGGCGTGGGCCTCGCTCAGCTCCGACTTCACGCCCTTGATTGGACCGCTGTAGATCAGCTTACCCTTCTCGATGATGCAGCACCGGTTGCAGAGAGTCTGGAGCTCCGAAAGGATGTGGGATGAGATGATGATCGTTTTCCCCATCCGCTGCAGTTCCTGAAGGATCGCCATCATCTCGATGCGGGCACGGGGATCGAGTCCGGAGGCCGGTTCGTCGAGCAGAAGCAACTGCGGGTCGTGGATGAGCACCCGGGCGAGGCCGAGGCGCTGCTGCATGCCGCGGCTGAGGGCACCGATGAGGGCGCCACACTTTTCGCTGAGGCCGACGAGTTCGAGCACGTCCGTGATCGTCCTCTCGCGCTGGGCGGCCGGGATCTTGTAGCAGGCCCCGAAGAAATCGAGGTATTCGGTCACCTCCATGTCCTTATACACGCCGAAGAAGTCGGGCATGTAGCCGATGAGATGGCGCACGCGGTCGGCCTCCCGCACCACGTCGTGCCCGAGCACTTCCGCGCTGCCGCTCGACGGCGTCAGGAAGGTCGCGAGGATGCGTAGAGTGGTGGTCTTGCCGGCGCCGTTGGAGCCGATGAAACCGAAGAGATCCCCCTTCTCCACGGTGAGATTCAGGGAGCTGAGGGCGACCATGTTGCCATAGACGCGGCTGAGGTCGCGGGTTTGGACGGCCGGGAGTGCGGGAGGTGTCATGGGAGGGACGGAAGTTCGGGTGGCGGCGGGTCACTGGGCCGGCAAGACGAGACGGAACAGGGTGCCTTTCTTCTGGTGGGTGACGTCGAACTGGTTCAGCGGCGGCAGGACCGATTCGTTGGGCATCCACGCAAGCACGACGATTTCGCCCCGGCGGACCAGGCCGGTGAGGTCAAAGCCGTTCGGATAGATGAAATCGCGCGACTCGCCGTTGTTCATCGAAAGGTAGGAGGCGAACGAGGCGGCCACGGCGGCGCCCGGCCAGTCGTCAATGTGCGCACGGTCATTGCTGCCGAAGGACTCCGCCCGGCGGCTGACGGCGATCTGAAACTCGGAATTGCGCTCGAGCACGTAGTTCTGGATGGGCATTTCCCCGTCACCGGTCCGTCGCAGGTCGCGATCGACACTGGCCCCGGCGGCGAGTTCGCCGTAGCGGTGCAAATAGCCGCGTTCGTCCACTATCCAGACGGCCTCAAAGCGACGCTGGGACTGGTTGAAGACACGGACCGTGCCGCGTTTTCCGTCCGGAGCGACGGTGGCGGACAGGGGCGGCGAATCGAAGTCGAGCCATTCCACAACATTGAGCTGACTGGTCCACACTGGGACGAAGATGTCCGCCTCCACTTCGGTCGCCTTGACGCGGACTGAAACCCGGCCGCTGTCGAGCGAGGCGCCGGTCAGCCGACCGAATTCGGCCCGGACACCGGCCAACGGCGACTTGGCGAGCAGCCGGTATGCGTCGTTGGCGGGCGAATAGATGCTGGCGAACGAGTGTCCCCGCAGCGCCGCCTGACCTGCGGCCTGGGGAATGACATCCACCACGTGCAACTCGTTCCATTCACGCTGACCAGAACGCAGCTTGAAGCCGATGAAGTAGATCAGGAGCGAGAACAGGGCGACATAGCTCGGGAACGTGATCCACGTGAGCATCGGCCGGTTGATCTTCTTCAGCCACCACCGGTCGAACGGGCCGATCACAACCAGATAGACCAACAACAGCAGCAGAAGAAAGCCGACGGGCAGCTTGCGGATCTGCCTCGTCTCGATCATCGCACCAAAGACGGAATCGATCCCCTGCCCACCCCAGAGGTTCAGGTCGTCATCCCGCAGCAAGGCGGGCGACACGCCGATGAGCTTGGCGAAGAACCACGGGCGCAGTTTCCACGACTTGAACGGTTCCCGCTCCGGGTTCACTCCCAAAAGGGTGACCAGCCCCCGGCCACGCCCGGCAGTGACCGCCAGAGGATCTTTCTGCTCGCCCACGAACCACCGCCCGTCGCGATTGCGCAGCTTCACGACCGGCAGCTCCGCTGCCGAGAATGCCTTGTCCATCGGGAGTCGCCGGTAAGGATCCTGAACGTCGTCGCCGGAATCGTTGCGGGGCCGACGGCTGTCACCGCCGTGCGTTTCCAGTCCGGTAGTGGGCGGTTCGAAACCATGCCGGGGCCGGAAATCGCTCATCGCTGTCCACTGGAACAGCGCATCGCCCGCGGCGCGGTTCTCCACTCCCGTGGCGTCCGCTGGCAAGATGCCCCGCAGCCAAGGCGCCGAGTTAAGATCGGCAGGCTGATCCACCGCCACGATCAGGTGGCCACCGGAAAAGACCCAGGCGAGGAGCGAATTGGCTTGAGGTTCCTTGAGTTCGAGGGCCCGTTGCGAATTGAGATAGAGGGCGTTCAACCCTTCCAAGGCGATGGGATTGTCCGGGAAAAACTCCGGCTGCAGAGCCGTGACCATCGGCTGGAGGTCGGCACGACGCTGCCGATCTGACGGCAAAGCAGGCAGGCCGGCGTGGGCTGCCGGGAGCGCCCCCAGCATCGGCATTTCCCAGGTGACCAGATTCAGACGGAGCTGTGGGGCCTCTGCCCGGACCTTGCCCGCGCTGTCGAGAAGGCGGGCCTCCACTAACAGCAAAGACGACGCGGTGGAGAACGCGGGCACGACGAAACGTTTGCGGGTGTTGGTGGGCAGCTCGACAGGAATGCGCAGCGTTTGGCCGGAGAGCTGCCCAGAACTGACTTCGACCACCGCATCGAAGCTCGGCCCGTCGTTCATCACTTCAAAGCCGATCGGAAACCAGCCGCCCGTGCGCACATGACCGGTTCCGGCCGTGCCATACCCGGCGAAGACGTCGAACTGTATCTTGGCGGCTGCCGGCAGACGTCCCACGAGGACCATCACCGCTGCCAGCAGGAACAGACGGACTAACCGGTGGAGGAGGCAGGGATTCATGGCGGAGTTGCGGTGGACTTCTACGCGGGGTGTGAGCCGGGGAGCAAACGGGAATTGGTCTTGCTCAATTGGTTGGACCGGCTCGAAGCCCGGGAGTTTTGCGTAACCGCCGGGATTGCCAGCGGTCTCCCCGTGCAGGAAGATAGGCGCCACCAGCATGGATGAGCCGGTCTTGGACGTGGCGGCGTGTTTGCGACGCGTGCGCTCGGGCGACGAAGAGGCCGCCCGAGAGCTGATGACGCATTTGACGCCGCTGGTCGCCAAGATTGTTCGGTCTCACCTGCCGAGGCGCACGGGCGAAGAGGATTTGATGCAGGCCGTATTCATCAAGGTGTTCACGCGCATGGACCAGTTCCGCGGCGAAGTTCCGCTGGCCCACTGGGTCTCGCGGATTGCCGTGAACACGTGCCTGAATGAAATCAGCCGCGAGAAGGTGCGCCCCGAGCTGCGTCACGCCGACCTGTCGGAAGACGAAGAGGCGGTGATCCAGAACCTCGCCGCCACCACCGCGGATTTGCCGTCCGAACACGGTTACGCATCCCGGGAACTGGTCGAAAAAATGCTGGCGCGGCTGAGTCCGGAAGACCGGTTGGTCATCTCAATGATTCACCTCGAAGGGCGCAGTGTCGAAGAGGTGCGCGCTACAACCGGTTGGAGCGTTCCGCTGGTCAAAGTCCGGGCCTTTCGCGCCCGCCTGAAGATGAAGAAGCATTTGGAAAAACTCATGAAGGAGAACCGCCCATGAAATCCGGACACCATCCGCTGGACAGATTGCTGCGCTCCGCTGCCGCAGTGCCTGCCCCTGCCGTCGAGCCCCTGCCCTTTGCGGCTGAAGTCCGCATCCTCGCCGCTTGGCGACAGGGGGATGGAGACTCCGAAACGCTCGCGATCGCCCGCCTGTTGCGCCAAGGGTTTGGGTTGGCGACCGGCGTTGCACTCCTGGTGGCAGCCGGTTCACTCTTCGTCGCCAACCAAACGTCCCAGAACCTTGCCGTGGAGGAGTTTGCCCTTTCTTCTGACGCCATCACGATTGCTTTCGCCCAATGAGTGTTCTGACCCGCAAAACCGTCTTGGGATACCTCCTCGCCACTTTTGTCGTCGGGAGCGCGGCGGGGTTGATGGTCGGGTATTCGGTGGATCGTCGGCCCAAGTCGTCGAAGTTTGACCCGGCAGCCTTCAAACTGAAGGTGACCAGTGGGTTGACCCGGGAGCTCGGACTCAACGAGGAGCAGCAGCGGCAAATCGGGCCGATCATCGAGCAGAACTTCCAGGAATTTGACGGATGCCGGCGGGAAAACACCGAACGCGTGCGACAGGCCATGCAACGGGGGCGGGAGCGGATTGCCGCCATCCTGACGCTGGAGCAGCGGGTCAAGTTCGAGGAGCTTGAACGGGAACGTGAACGCAAGTTCCGCGAGCACGACCGGGCAAGGCACTGACCGGGACCTTTCGCGCCCTCAAATCCGCGGAGATTCGTTCGTCGCCGGCCCATTGGTGCAGGCAAAGCACTGGAGTTTCGCCTCCAGCGGCGGATTGGTCACCCCGGCCAACCGGCGGGCTACCTTCTGCGGCTGTTCCCGGATGGCTTGCGCGATGTCCGCGCTCGCATCGTGGGTGCGGACCAACTGCCCCGCAGTCAGGGCAAGCGCGACCACGACGGAAGCCATCACGGCGCACACGGCCATGGTCTCAAGGCTGGGTAAGGACGGGCGTTTCATGCGCGGATGGGACTGTCTCAGGGGGATCGCGTTCAATCTGGACCGCACTTCATGCGGACACGGGCCGCGACGAAAGCACGACCTGTTTGAAACAACCCCTTTACACCTCGGCCTCGCTTCCCATCCTCCCGCGCATGTCCGTCACGTCGGTTTCGGCGTCTGCCAGTTCGGCCGCGCCTTCCGGGATTTCCCCCACGGGTCACTTCGGTTCCCCGTTGGAAGAAGCCATCACGCGTTCGCAGGCGTATCTGCTCTCCGAGCAGAAGCCGGAAGGCTACTGGATTGGCGAGTTGATGGTGGATGTGACGTTGGTGGCGGACATGGTGGCATTCTACCACTGGTGGGGAAAAGTGGACCGTGAATGGGAACGAAAGGCGGTCAACCACATGTTCTCCAAGCAGTTGCCGGACGGTGGTTGGAACATCTATCCCAACGGTCCGGCGGAGGTGAACGCGACCATCAAGGCCTATCTGGCCCTCAAACTTTGCGGAGTGCCGGTCACTGATCCCCGAATGCTCAAGGCGCGGGAAATGGCCAATGCGCTGGGCGGAGTCCCGCGCATGAACACCTTCTCGAAGCTCTACCTTGCGCTCATCGGCCTCGTCGAGTGGTGGCATGTGCCGACAATTCCCTGTGAAGTCCTCCTCATCGGCAAGTGGTTCCACGTCAACTTCTGGGAGATGAGCAATTGGTCGCGGGCGATGATCATTCCGCTGGCGATCATCAACCATTTCCGACCCACCCGGCGCCTAAGGAGCGGCGTCAACCTCGACGAACTGTTCCCCAACGGGAAGCTGGAGCTCGATGAGGCCCTGCGCCCCCGTTATTTCGACTTCAGCCTGCGCAACATGTTCCTGTGGCTCGACCGCCTGCACAAACTGGCCGAATGGGTTAGCCGCAACGGCTTGCATCCGTTCCGAAAGACGGCGCTGAAGCGGGCCGAGGCGTGGATGCTAGAACGCTTCGAGGGCAGCGACGGCCTGGCGGCCATCTTTCCGGCAATGCTCAACGCCCTGATCGCGCTGATCGCCCTCGGATATCCGGACGACCATCCCGAGGTCGTCCGCGCCCACCATGAGTTGGTCAAACTCATGCACGTCGAACCCGACTCGGTGAGGATCGAACCGTGTTTCTCGCCCGTTTGGGATACGGCCATCGTCCAGATGTGTCTCCGCGAATCCGGAGTTCCCCATGACCATCCGAAGATTAAGAGGGCCGGGACCTGGCTGATGGACAAAGAGATTCGTTTTCGCGGTGACTGGATCCACAAGAACCCGGCGAACGTGGACGGCTCCGGCTGGGTCTTTGAATTCAACAACAAGTGGAATCCGGACGTGGATGATACCGCTATGGTGATCCTCGCGCTCCGGCAGGTGCCCACCGATAACCGCAAACGCCGCGACGAGTGTTGCGCCCGGGCGGTGAAGTGGATGATGACGTTCCAGTGCAAAGACGGCGGTTGGGCTGCCTTCGACAAGGACTGCACCAAGAGCATCCTCGAAAAGGTGCCGTTCGCGGACCATAATGCGATGCTCGACCCGGAGTGCGCCGACATCACGGCCCGCATTCTCGAACTGCTCGGCTACGAAGGCTGGGATGTCCAGCATCCGCAGATTGTCGACGCGATTGATTACGTCCGTCGCCAGCAGGAATCGGATGGCTCCTGGTATGGACGCTGGGGTGTGAACTATATCTACGGCACTTGGCAGGTCCTGCGCGGTATGCGAGCCCTCAAGCTCAACATGAGCGAGCCTTGGCTACAGCGTGGCGCCGCCTGGCTCCGGAGCGTCCAGCGGCCGGATGGCGGCTGGGGCGAGCGTTGCAACACCTACGACGATCCGGTTTACAAGGGGCAGGGGCCGAGCACGCCCTCGCAGACGGCATGGGCGGTCATGGGTTTGGCGGCCATGGGAAATCCCAACGACCCGTCGCTGGTGCGCGGCATTGAGTGGCTCATCCGCAATCAGAACGACGACGGTTCGTGGACTGAAGAGGAGATCACCGGCACCGGATTCCCGAAAGTGTTCTACCTCAAATACGACATGTATCGGAACTCTTGGCCGCTCCTGGCGCTGGCGACCTACCGCAAGCTCCTGCGCGGCGGCGAAGCAGGCGACGGCAAGGTCTAGGAGTCCTTCCTGACCTGCCGGCTCGTGCCGCCCATCGTGTCGTCGGACTCCAGGGCGGAAGAAGTGCGGCGACCGGTCTTGGGACGACTCAGCGAGGGCGCAGCCAAACCACGGTGAGCGAGAAAAGCCTCTCCGGCTGACTGCCAACAGCAACCGACGGCAACGCTGTGTGTCCAGCCAGGACGTGAGGATGCGTCCGGCTCGTCAGAGAGTGCCGGACGCTCTAGCCCGGTGCTGAAAGGTCGGGCGAATCGTCATTTTGCACCTCGCCGCAATCGCGAACCGACAGCAGGCGATTTGCGGCTGGCCCCTGTTTCTATGAGCCAAAGAATGGGCAACACTTCAGGATATCTCAGTGCAAGCAAAAGGCGCGCCAGCTCTTGTTTCCCACGCATGTTTCAGTAATCTGGCGCTGTTCGATGTCGCAGGGACTACATCTTTCGCAGCGCATGTCGCAGCAGATGGTGCTGTCGCCGCAGCTCCAGCAATCGCTGGCGCTGCTGCAGGCTCCCGTCCTCGAGCTGAAGGCGATGGTCGAGCAGGAGTTGCAGCAAAACCCGGTCTTGGAAGAGGTCGCCGCGGTCGAACCGACGATGGAGGACCGGATTTCCGAGGGCGGGGACGAACCCGCCAACCAGGCCGATCCGGCGGAACCCCCGGCCGACACCCAGTATGACCCGGCCACGGAAAAACCTTCAAGCGAACCGGTGGACAAGTTCGACGAGGACCTCCAGCGCCTGCTGCAACTCGACCAGGAATGGCGCGATCATTTCGCGGCTTCCGCCGGTCCGAGCCGTGCCAATCCGGAGGACGAGGAGCGCCGGCAGTTCATGTTCGATTCGCTGACGGCGGAGACTTCGCTGCAGCAGGAATTGCTGGACCAGGTGCGGATGGCGGATCTCGAGGAGCGGGAACGGCTGATTGCCGAACTGTTGGTCGGCAACATCGATGACCATGGCTACCTACAGGCAGGCATTGAGGAATTGTCCTTCTCGACGGGCATCGCCGTGGATGACCTCGCCTCTGCGCTCAAGGTCATTCAGGGCTTCCAGCCGCCCGGAGTGGGAGCCAAGGATCTCCGGGAATGTCTCATGCTCCAGTTGGAACGGGCGGGACGTCAGGATTCGCCCGAATACCGGATTGTCCGCGACCACATGGACGCGTTGGGAAAACGGAGGTTCCCTGAAATAGCCCGCCACCTCGGGGTCACGGCGGCGGAGGCTCAAAAGTTTTCCGAGCGCCTTGCTGCCCTTGATCCGAGGCCGGGCCGCGCCTTTGCGGCGGAACAAAACCAGTTTGTGGTTGCAGAAGTGGCAGTGACCCGCGACGACGAAGGCCCCGCGACGTTTCAGACCAGCGACGTTAGCGATCCCCGGGATTTGGCCCGGCGGTTGGTGGCGGCGCGCGAACTGGGTGACGATTCGCCCGACGCCATCTCGGTCTTCCTTGGAGAGCAGGTTTCCGAACCCCTTTTCGAGCAGTTGGGGCGGTTTGCCGCCAGCCCCGGCAATGTGCCCCTCGACCAGCTTCGGCCCGAACTCGTCCGCGACCTCAATCGCGTCATCCGTTCGGTCGAACTTTACGACCCGCCCGATTTTCGTCCGTTGTGCTGACTGAAGATACGTCCGATTATCTTCGGGCCGTCAAAACCGGCCCCACGCCGGTGCGACTTCGGCGGATGTTGCTCGAAGATGCCTACGCCTCCGCATTCGTCCGACGGCGGCCCGAATACACGGTCAGCACGAACGATGACAACTTGCCTCACCTGCGGATCAGCAATTTTTACAAGGATTTGCTCAGTGATCCCGAAACCGCTTCGGAAGCCCGGGAATACATCCGCGAGAAGATCAAGGCCGGAAAATTCCTGATCAAGAGCCTTCATCAGCGGCAGAGCACCATCCAGAACATTGCCCGGGAGATCGTGAAGCGGCAGCGGGCGTTCTTCGAACACGGGGTTTCCCACCTGAAACCGATGACAATGCTCCAGGTGGCCGAAGTGGTCGGAGTCCACGAGACCACGGTCAGCCGGGCGGTTTCCGGCAAATTCATGGCGACGCCGCAGGGGTTGGTAGACATGAAGTTCTTTTTCACGTCCGGCGTGGCCACCTCCAGCGGCGAATCGATGTCCAACAAGAGCGTGAAGACCGTGCTCGCCGAGATGATCGGCAACGAGGACAAGTCACAGCCGCTGTCGGACGAGGAGCTCGTCGCCCGCCTTAAGAATCAGGGAATCATCATTGCCCGGCGCACCGTGGCCAAATACCGGGCCGAACTCGGTGTCTTGCCGAGCCATCTCCGCCGCGAATACTGACGCCGGTTCCGCCCCCACCGGTCCATGAGTTCGACGTCCACCAGCTGCCGTGCGGTTATTGATGTGGGCACCAACTCGGTGAAGGTGCTGGTGGGCGATGTGGCCCCGGATGGCTCGGTGGAACCCTTGCTGGAGACCAGCGAGCAAACCCGTCTGGGAAGGGGATTCTATGAAACCCACCGGCTGCAACCGGAGCCGATCGCTGCCACGGCCGCTGCCGTGGGCCGCTTTGTCCGGCTCGCCCGCGAGCACGGTGCCGCCACCGTCCGAGTGGTCGCCACCAGTGCGGCCCGGGACGCCAAGAACCGCGACGAACTGCTGGCGGCGTTGCTGGCCGCCGGGGGGATCCCTGTCGAGGTCATCTCTGGCGAAACCGAAGCGGACTGGGCGTTCGCCGGAGTCTGCTCTGCGCCGGCCCTGGCGAATGCGCCTGTGCTCGTGCTCGATGTGGGCGGCGGCAGCACGGAGTTCATCCTTGGAACCGCCGGCCGCCCCTGTTTACGCAGGAGTTTTCAGCTCGGCAGTGTGCGCCTGTTCGAACAGCTCCGGCCGGGCGACTGCCCCACGTCAGCCGATCTGGAACGGGCCCGGCAGCGACTGCGGGAGTTCCTGGGCGACGAAGTGGCCCCTTCCCTGTCCGGCCCACTGTCGGAACATCCGCCCGCACGGGTCGTCGGGGTCGGCGGCAGCACAGCGATCCTGGCGTTGATCCGGGCGGGAATGGATTGCTTCGATCGTGCGTTGATTGAGTCCACCCGCTTTGGCAACAACGAGCTTTCCGTGTTGGTCGAACGGCTCTGGAGTCTGCCGCTACTGGAACGCCGCAAGTTGCCCGGGCTGCCGCCGGAGCGGGCCGACGTGATCCTGATCGGCGCGGCCATTTACGAGGCCATACTCCGGGCTTTCGGGTTTCCCGAGCTCAGCGTCAGCACTCGCGGACTCCGTTACGCGGCCTTGGTCCGGCCATGAACCTGTCAACCCTGCGGGAGGGCACCGACGTCCTGTTCGCGCGTCACGAAACGGAACCGTCCCATCCGCTCCATGTGAGCAAACTGGCGCTCGATCTCTTCGATTCGCTGGCGGCGTGGCACGCTCTGGGAGAACGCGAGCGGGCGCTGCTGGAAAGCGCGGCGTTGCTGCACGACATCGGCTGGGCGGTGACAGCACCCGGGGGAGCGGGACATCATAAGGCTTCGGCCCGATTGATCCGCGAATTTCCGTGGACCGGCTTTGAGCTCGCGTCGGTCCTGGAGCTTGCGGCCATCGCGCGCTATCACCGCAAGGCCCTGCCCGCGGCCCAGCACCGGACCTACGCCGCTTTGGACGAGTCCGGACAACGGCGCGTTCGGCGGCTCGGCGGAATCCTGCGAGTGGCCGACGGATTGGATCGCCGGCATGTGCAGGCGGTGACCCGGGTTTGCGTTGAGCAAAGGCTGGGCACTTGGGTTCTTTGGATACAATCGCCTCAGGATGTCGCGCCTGAAATCGCCGCCGCAAAATCCAAGGCTGACTTGCTGACGAGCGAAGCTCCGGTTGCGCTGGAGTTTGCTCCCGGCCTCGCATGAACAGTGATGGAGCGCTGCTGGGGCCAAAAACCCTTTGCCTTGCGGGAAACGCAACCTCTACGCTCATCGGGTTGCCGGCGTGGGTCCGTGACCCGCGCCTTGCTCTAATTGAAGACATGAATTCGTATCCGTCCGTTCCGAAGTCGCTGTATCGGCCTGATTTCGAGCACGATGCCTGCGGCGTCGGGTTTGTCGCCAATATCAAGGGCGTCAAATCGCATGCGCTGGTCGAACAGGGCCTCCAGATCCTGCGGAACCTTGATCATCGCGGCGCCTGCGGTTGCGAGGCGAACACCGGCGACGGCGCCGGCATCCTTATCCAGATGCCGCATGAGTATCTTGCAGGGGCGGCGAAGAAGGCGAACATCACCTTGCCCCCGGCCGGCCAATACGGCGTCGGCATGGTTTACTTGCCCCGCGATGCCCGTCAGCGTCGCAAGCTGGAACTCGCGTTCGAGAAGATCGTCAATTCCGAGGGCCAGGATTTCCTCGGATGGCGCACCGTGACCACGGACAACAGCTCGCTCGGCGACACCGCCAAGGCTTCTGAGCCGCACGTCCGCCAGGTGTTCATCGGACGGGGCGCGGACGTGATGGACGACCTCGCGTTCGAACGGAAACTCTACGTCATCCGCAAGCGTTCCTACACCGAGATCCGCTGTTCGACCAAAGACGGCGCCGGCTACTGGTATGTGTGCAGCCTTTCGTGCCGGACCATTGTTTACAAGGGCATGCTGCTCACCGAACAGGTGGACAAGTATTTCCCCGAGCTGAAAGACCCCGCGATGAAGACGGCGCTGGCGCTGGTCCATTCACGCTTTAGCACGAACACGTTCCCCAGCTGGAACCGTTCACACCCTTACCGCTACATCGCGCACAACGGCGAGATCAACACCCTTCGCGGCAACATCAACTGGATGCGCGCCCGCGAGGCCCTGTTCCAATCGGACGGCTTCGGTGAGGACATCGAGAAAGTTCTGCCCATCGTTGACCCCGACGGCAGCGACTCGGCGATGTTCGACAACGTGCTGGAGCTGCTCGTGCTTGCCGGGCGCTCCCTGCCACACGCCATGATGATGATGATTCCCGAGCCTTGGGCGAATCATGAGTCCATGAGCGACGAAAAGAAGGCGTTCTACGAATATCACTCGTGCCTGATGGAGCCTTGGGATGGTCCCGCCTGCATCGCCTTCACCGATGGCGTGCGCATTGGCGCCTCGCTGGACCGGAACGGTTTGCGGCCTTCGCGCTACTACGTGACCAAGGACGACCACGTCATCATGGCGTCCGAGGTCGGCGTCCTCGACGTCGCGCCTGAAAACATCGCCCAAAAGGGCCGACTCCAGCCCGGCCGGATGTTCTACATCGACACCGAACAGGGCCGAATCGTGGACGATGCAGAGATCAAAGACCAGATCGCCGGCGAACAGCCCTACCGGCAGTGGCTCAACGAGCACCTGATCGAACTGGCATCGCTCCCCGATCCGGAAAACCTGCCTGAGCCGAGCCATGAGACCGTGCTCCAGCGCCAGCAGGCATTCGGTTACACGTTCGAAGACCTGCGCATGCTCATGGTGCCCATGGCGAGGGACGGCGTGGAAGCCATCGGGTCGATGGGAACCGACACCCCGATCGCAGTGCTCTCGAACAAACCCCAGCTGCTTTACCATTACTTCCAGCAACTTTTCGCACAGGTCACCAATCCGCCGATCGACTGCATCCGCGAGGAGATCGTCACCAGCGCCATCACGACAATCGGTTCCGAAAGGAACTTGCTCAATCCGGTGCCGGAATCCTGCCACCTGATCGAACTGAAGTCCCCGGTGCTGACCAACGAGGAGTTCGCCAAGCTGAAGCATCTCGACCAGCCCGGCTACAAGTCCATCACGCTGCCCATTCTATACCGGGTGGACAAGGGCGCGAAGGGCTTGGAAAAGTCGCTCAAGGACCTTTTCAAGGCCGCCTCCAAGGCCATCGCCGACGGCATCAACATCATCATCCTGTCAGACCGGGGCGTAAACGTTAAGAGTGCTGCGATTCCGGCCCTGATGGCGGTCAGCGGTCTGCACCATCACCTGATCCGCGAAGGCACCCGAACCAAGGTCGGCGTCGTCCTGGAATCCGGCGAACCGCGGGAAGTGCATCACTTCTCGTTGCTCATTGGCTACGGCTGCGGCGCCGTCAACCCATATCTCGCCTTCGAGTCCGTCGACGACATGATCCGCCAGGGCATGCTCGTCGGCATCGATCACAAGACGGCCTGCAAGAACTTCGTCAAGGCCGCAGTCAAGGGCGTCATCAAGGTGGCGTCCAAGATGGGCATCTCGACCATCCAGTCGTATCGCGGCGCCCAAATTTTTGAGGCGGTCGGCATAAACGAGGCCGTCGTCGACCGTTATTTCACATGGACTCCGACCCGCGTCGAAGGTGTCGGTATGGAGGAAATCGCGAAGGAGGTCGAACTGCGGCATCGCATCGCCTTCCCTGATCGGAAGGCCAGCAACCCTGTGCTGGACGTCGGCGGACGCTACCAATGGCGCCGCGAGGGTGAATATCACCTCTTCAATCCCGAAACGGTTCACAAGCTGCAAAAGGCCGTCCGCAACGCCGACTATCGGGCATTCCAGGATTACTCGAGGTCCGTGAACGAGCAGTTCCGGAACTGGGCGACCCTGCGCGGTTTGCTCGACTTCAAGCCGACGAACCCGATCCCGATCGACGAGGTCGAACCGGTTGACGCCATCGTGAAACGCTTCAAGACCGGCGCCATGAGTTACGGCTCCATCTCGAAGGAAGCGCATGAGGCGCTCGCGATCGCGATGAACCGCATCGGCGGCAAGTCCAACACCGGCGAAGGCGGCGAGGACCCCGAACGCTTCACCTGGACGAACGACCAGGGCGACTCCAAGAACTCAGCCATCAAGCAGGTGGCTTCCGGCCGGTTTGGCGTGACCAGCCAGTATCTGGTGAACGCCAAGGAGCTGCAGATCAAGATGGCCCAGGGCGCCAAGCCCGGCGAAGGCGGCCAGTTGCCCGGCACCAAGGTGTATCCGTGGGTCGCCAAGACACGGCACTCGACGCCCGGTGTCGGTCTGATCTCGCCGCCGCCCCACCACGACATCTATTCCATCGAGGATCTCGCGGAGCTCATCCACGACCTCAAGAACTCCAACGTCAACGCCCGCATCAGCGTGAAGCTCGTGTCCGAAGTGGGCGTGGGCACCATCGCCGCGGGCGTCGCCAAGGCGCATGCCGACGTGGTGCTGATCTCCGGCTACGACGGCGGCACCGGTGCCTCGCCGCAGACTTCGATCAAGCACGCTGGCATCCCGTGGGAGCTGGGCCTGGCGGAAACGCATCAGACCCTCGTCCTCAACAACCTGCGCTCCCGAATCGTGGTCGAGACCGACGGCCAGCTGAAGACCGGCCGCGATGTGGTAATCGCCGCCCTGCTCGGCGCCGAGGAATTCGGCTTTGCCACGGCGCCGCTCGTTTCGCTCGGCTGCATCATGATGCGCGTGTGCCATCTCAACACCTGTCCGGTTGGCGTCGCCACTCAGGATCCGGAGCTGCGGAAACGCTTTACGGGCGACCCCGCGCACGTGGTCAACTTCATGACGTTCATCGCTCAGGAGGTCCGCGAACTCATGGCACAGCTCGGCTTCCGCTCGATCAACGAGATGGTCGGCCGGACCGATCGCCTCGAACCGCGCCAGGCCGTCGAGCACTGGAAAGCCAAAGGCGTTGATTTCAGCAAGATTCTCTACCAGCCGGAAGCCGGCCCCGAGGTGGGCCGTTACTGCCAGATGGCGCAGGACCACGGCATCGACAAGTCCCTCGATGTCACCCAGCTGCTCGCCCTCTGCGAACCTGCCTTGGCGCGCGGCGAGAAAGTCCGCGCCACCCTGCCGGTCCGCAACGTGAACCGGGTAGTGGGCACAATCACCGGCAGCGAACTCACCCGACGTCACGGTGCACCGGGACTGCCCGAGGACACGATTGAAATCATCTTTAAGGGCAGTGCCGGCCAGAGCTTCGGCGCCTTCATGCCCAAGGGCATGACCTTCCATCTCGAAGGCGACGCCAACGACTACTTCGGCAAGGGACTCAGCGGCGGCAAGATCATCCTCTACCCGCCGGTCGGCAGCACGTTTGTGCCCGAGGATAACATGATCGTCGGCAATGTCGCCCTCTATGGTGCGACCGGCGGCGAGGTGTTCATCCGCGGCATGGCAGGCGAACGATTCGGCGTCCGCAACTCCGGCGTAAAGGCCGTTGTGGAGGCCGTCGGTGACCACGGCTGCGAATACATGACGGGTGGAACCGTGGTCGTGCTCGGCCCGACCGGCCGCAACTTCGCCGCCGGCATGTCCGGCGGCGTGGCCTACATCTTTGACGAGAAGGGGGATTTCGCGGCCCGCTGCAACCAGCAGATGGTCGGGCTGGAGAAGCTCGACAGCGAGGATGCCACCATGCTCAAGACCATGGTGGAGAACCATGCCATCAACACAAAGAGCACCCGCGCGGCCAACCTGCTGAAGGACTGGTCCGCCTCGCTCGCGAAGTTCGTGAAGGTGATGCCCAAGGACTACAAGCGCGTGCTCGCCGCCCTCAGAAAGGCGAAGGCCGACGGCCTTACCGGCGATGACGCTCTCAATGCGGCGTTTGAAGCCAACTCGAAGGACGCCGCACGCGTCGGTGGCGGCTGATCCCCCGGCGTATTCCACATTTCAGACCCCGAACGAATTTGCAATAATGGGCAAACCCACTGGATTCCTCGATTACCTCCGCGAACTTCCGCTCGACCGCAGTGCACTCAAGCGCATCCGCGACTGGAACGAATTCCACGAGCACATGGATGAGGCCAAGCTCCGTGAGCAGGGCGCCCGCTGCATGGATTGCGGCGTGCCGTTCTGCCACAACGGCACCCTCGTCAGCGGGATGGCCAGCGGCTGCCCCATCAACAACCTGATCCCGGAATGGAACGACTTGGTTTACCGGGGACTGTGGCGGGAGGCGCTCGATCGGCTGCACAAGACGAACAACTTCCCCGAGTTCACCGGCCGCGTATGTCCGGCCCCGTGTGAGGGCTCGTGCGTGCTCGGCATCAACGCCCCACCGGTCACCATCAAGAACATCGAGGTCTCGATCATCGACAAGGCGTGGGACGAAGGCTGGGTCAAACCCCAACCGCCGAAGAAGCGCACCGGCAAGAAGGTTGCCGTTGTAGGTTCCGGACCTTCCGGCCTCTGCGCCGCCGCCCAGCTCAACCGCGCCGGCCACTGGGTCACTGTCTTTGAGCGCGCTGACCGCCCGGGCGGGCTGCTCATGTATGGCATCCCCAACATGAAGCTCGACAAGAAGCAGGTCGTGCAGCGGCGCCTCAAGCAGATGGAACGCGAGGGAATCGCCTTCCGCTGCAATTGCGAGGTGGGAAAGGACATCTCATCGCAGGAGTTGCTGAGCGACTTCGACGCCGTCGTTCTCTGCACCGGCGCCACGAAGCCGCGCGATCTGCCCATCGAGGGGCGGAACCTCAAGGGCATCCACTTCGCCATGGAGTTCCTGCACGGCAACACCAAGGCCCTGCTCGACAAGGCGTCTGCGCCCATTTCGGCGGAAGGCAAGGACGTCATCATCATCGGCGGCGGCGACACCGGCACGGACTGCGTGGGCACCTCGATGCGCCACGAATGCAAGAGCCTGATCCAGGTCGAAATCCTTCCAAAGCCGCCGCTGGATCGCGCGAAGGACAATCCCTGGCCCGAGTGGCCGAAGACCTACAAGCTCGACTACGGTCAGGAAGAGGCAGCGGCCAAGTTCGGCGAAGACCCGCGCGTCTACCTGACCACGGCGAAGAAGTTCCTAAGCGACGACCAGGGCAACGTTTCCGGCGTTCACCTGGTGCAGATCAAGTGGGAAAGGAACGACAAGGGGCAGTTCGTTCCTGTGGACGTGCCCGGCACCGACAAGATTGTCCCGGCCCAGCTTGTCCTGTTGGCGATGGGCTTCCTCGGACCCGAGCAACCGCTCCTGGAATCGCTCGGCGTAGAACGCGACCCCCGTTCCAACGTGAAGGCCGACCACGGCAGTTACACCACCAGCATCCCCAAGGTCTTCGCGGCCGGTGACTGCCGCCGCGGCCAGAGCCTCGTCGTCTGGGCCTTCAATGAGGGACGCGGAGCCGCCCGCGAGTGTGACCGCTTCCTGATGGGAGCGACCTCCCTGCCCTGACCGGACGGCGCCATTTCAGTCCCATGCGTGCCTCATCGGCCAATGATGAGGCGTTTTCCTTTTGTGCCCCGGAATTCCCGTGACGACTTCCGGCGTTCGCCCCCTAGATGTTCCCGCCCGGAGGTCCTTTCGCCGGGCAATTCTTGCCGCCCCATGACTTCGTATCCGTCCGTTCCCGAGTCGCTCTACAGCCCCGAATTTGAACACGATGCCTGCGGGGTTGGATTCGTCGCCAACCTCCATGGCCGCAAGGAACACCGCATCGTCCAACACGCGCTGGAGGCGCTGAATTCGCTCTCCCACCGCGGCGCCCTCGACGCCGACGCCACGACCGGCGACGGCGCCGGCATCCTTGCCCAGCTGCCCAAGGCCTTCTTCCTGCGCGAGGCCGAACAGCTGGGCCTGAAGGCCGTGCAGGCGGACGATCTGGCGGTCGGGTTCCTGTTCCTCCCTGCAGGCGACCGGTTTGTGATCGCGAAGTGCCGCCACTTCGTCGAACGTGCCTGCGAACAATACGGCGTCTATTTTCTGGCGTGGCGTCCGGTGCCCACGAATGCCCGCTGCCTCGGCGAGAAGGCCCGGAACACCATGCCCGAGATGCAGCAATGTCTCCTCGGCAAGGACCCGCGCTGGTCCCAGGACGAGTTCGAACGGAAGCTCTTTCTCGTCCGCAATCATGCCGAACGCGCCGCGATCGCGGAGGAGGTCGAGGGATTCTACATCCCGTCGATGTCGTCCCGGACCATCGTTTACAAGGGGCTCTTCAACGCTCCGCAGCTGCCGAAGTTTTATCTCGATCTCCAGGACCCGCTGTTCGTCAGCGCCCTCGCGATCTTCCACCAGCGCTACTCCACCAACACCTTCCCCAACTGGAAGCTGGCGCATCCTTTCCGGATGCTCGCCCACAACGGCGAAATCAACACGCTGCTGGGCAACAAGAATTGGACCCGTGCCCGCGAACGCGAGCTGACGTCCAAGGTCTGGGGAGACGAGATCGAGACGCTCAAGCCGCTCATCCAGCCGGGCGGTTCCGATTCGGCCGCTTTGGACAACGCACTGGAAGCCCTTCAGCTCTCCGGCCGCGACATCCGGCACGCGATCATGATGCTCGCACCCGAGGCGTGGGAGAACATGGCCGACATGGACCCGCAGCTCCGGGCCTTTTACCAGTTCCACGCCTGCCTCAATGAGCCTTGGGATGGTCCGGCCGCCGTGGCTTTCTCCGACGGTCGCTACATTGGCGCGACGCTCGACCGGAATGGGCTGCGTCCCGCCCGCTACAAGATCTATCAGGACGGACTCATCGTGATGGGGTCCGAGGTCGGAGTCGTCGCAGGTGACGAGGAACATGTGGTCCGCAAGGGCCGTTTGGGTCCCGGAAAGATGCTGGCCATCGACACCGAAGCCGGCGTGTTCCTCGACAATGACGAGGTGAAGCGCCTCATCGCCTCACGCCAACCGTATGCGGACTGGCTCGCGCAAAACCTTGTCCGCTTGCAGCCAACTTCCGCCTTATCCGAATCGTCACCGTCGCTGGATCTGCTGGCGCTCACGTCCCGGCAGATCGTATTTGGCTGGGATCAAGAACAGGTCGAGGACCTGCTGACACCGATGGCCACACAGGCCGCCGAGCCGGTGGGATCAATGGGCGACGACACGCCGTTCGCCGTCCTGTCGAAGCGGCCGCGCCTGCTCTACGACTACTTCAAGCAGCTGTTCGCCCAGGTTACGAACCCGCCGATCGACTCCATCCGGGAAAAGGTCGTGATGTCGCTCGGCACAATGCTGGGCCATCGCCACTCGTGGTTCGAAGAATCCCCGGAGCACGCCCGCCAGGTGCGGATCGAGTCGCCGGTGCTTTCCGCCGCGGACTTGGCGGCGCTGAGCGCCCTGCCCGGATTCCCAGCCGCCACGATCAGTTGCCACTTCAGCCCGGCTGCGGCCCCGGAAGCGCTTGAGTCGGCCTTGGGCGCCCTCTGTTCCACAGCCGCCTCGGCGGTGGACGCCGGCTGTCAGATTCTCGTCGTGTCCGATCGCGATCTCGATTCGGACAAGGTTCCAATCCCGATGCTTTTGGCGGTGGGTGCCATCCACCATCACCTGATCCGTGAAGGAAAGCGCCTGCGGGTTTCGATCGTCTGCGAAGCCGGCGAACCGCGGGACGTGCATCACTTCGCCTGTCTCATCGGTTTTGGCGCGAGCGCGGTCTTTCCCTATGTCGCGCTCGACACCATTCGCCACGCCGTCGAAGCGGGCAAATACGACGATCTCACGGTCACCAAGGCCGTGGGCAACTACCGCAAAGCCATCGAAAGCGGCCTGCTCAAGGTGATGGCCAAGATGGGCATCTCCACCATCGCCAGCTATCGCGGCGGCCAGCTGTTTGAGGCCATCGGCCTGGGACGCGAGGTCATCGACCGCTGCTTCTACGGCACGACCAGCCAGGTCGGCGGCATCACCCTCGCTCACATCGGCGACGAGGCGGTGCGTCGGCATCAGGCGGCCTTCGGCAGCGGCGCGGCACCCCAGCTTGATGTGGGCGGGAATTACCGCGTGGCCAAGGGCGGCAAGGGCGAATACCATGCCTACAATCCGCAGGTGGTCGGCACGCTGCACCGCTTCCTCAAGTCAGGACAACGCGAGGAGTTCCTCAAATACATGGAGACGGTGAACCGGCGCGAACCGGTCAGCCCCCGCGACCTCCTTGATTTCAAGCCTTCCGGCATGGCGGTCCCGCTCACGGAAGTGGAGCCGGTGGAGGAAATCCGCCGGCGTTTCACCACAGCGGGAATGTCGCTCGGCGCCCTTTCTCCGGAGGCCCACGAATGTCTCGCCATCGCGATGAACAGCATTGGCGGGAAGTCGAATTCCGGTGAGGGCGGCGAGGATCCGGCCCGCTACAACAACGAGAAGTGCTCCGCGATCAAGCAGGTCGCCTCGGGTCGTTTCGGGGTCACGCCGGCCTACCTTGCCAGCGCCCAGGAGATTGAGATCAAGATGGCTCAGGGCGCCAAGCCCGGCGAGGGCGGCCAGTTGCCCGGCCACAAGGTCACACCGCTCATTGCCAAGCTCCGCTACAGCGTGCCCGGCGTGCCGCTCATCTCGCCCCCGCCCCATCACGACATCTATTCCATTGAGGACCTCGCGCAGCTCATCTTCGACCTCAAACAGGTCAATCCCAGGGCGAAGGTCTGCGTCAAACTCGTGGCTTGCGCCGGTGTGGGCACCGTGGCCGCGGGCGTGGCCAAGGCCTACGCGGACGTCATCCTGATTTCTGGACACGACGGCGGCACGGGCGCCTCCCCGCTCAGTTCCATCAAAAACACCGGCGGACCGTTCGAGTTCGGCCTCGCGGAGGCCCAGCAAACGCTGATGCTGAATGACCTCCGCTCGCGGGTGGTCCTGCGCACGGATGGCGGCATCAAGACGGGCCGGGACATCGTGCTCGCCGCGCTGCTCGGTGCGGAGGAGTTCAACTTCGGCACCGCGGCGCTCGTGGCCGCCGGATGCGCCATGTTCCGCGTTTGCCATCTCAACACCTGCCCCGTCGGCGTCGCCACCCAGAAGGAGGACCTGCGCCTGAAGTTCCGGGGCAAGCCCGAGAATCTGGTCGCCTTTTTTAACGCCGTGGCCCAGGAGGTCCGGGAGATTCTCGCAGAGTTGGGCTTCCGCAGCCTCGACGAAGTCATCGGCCGCACCGATCTGCTGCAGCGGAAGCCCTTGGCAGCGTTCCCCGAGGAGGTGCGCGGCAAAATCGCGACGCTCAATCTCGACAAGCTCCTGTATCAGGTGGATCCGACCGGTGCTTCCGCCCGAATCCACACGCGGGACCGCAACGAACGGTTTGGCGACAGCCTGTTGGACGACAGGATCATGGCGGACGGACGCGTCGCCCTGCAGGGCAAAGGTTCCAAGCGCCTCGAATACCGGATCCGCAACGTCCACCGGAATGTCGGCACCCGCGTGTCCGGCCATATCGGCTACGTGTTTGGTGATGCCGGATTGCCGGACGGTTCGGAGCTCGACATCACGCTCCGCGGCACCGCCGGCCAGAGCTTCGGCACGTTCCTGGCCCACGGCGTCCGGCTGAAGCTGATCGGCGAGGCCAACGACTATGTTGGCAAGGGCATGAACGGCGGCGAGATCGTCGTTCGCCCGCCCGAGGAGGTGACCTTCCCGTGGGCGGAGAACCAGATCGTGGGCAACACGTGCCTCTACGGCGCCACCGGCGGACGCCTTTTTGCAGCCGGCCGCGCGGGCGAACGGTTCTGCGTCCGGAACTCCGGCGGAACCGCGGTTGTCGAGGGCGTCGGTGACCATGGCTGCGAATACATGACAGGCGGAACCGTGGTGGTGCTCGGCGAGACCGGGCGCAACTTCGGCGCAGGCATGTCCGGCGGTCGCGCGTTTGTGTTCGACCCGGAGAACTTCCTGCCGGCCCGCTACAACAACGGCATGGTCGGACTCGACCGGCTGACGGATGATGCCGAAGCGAACCGCCTCGAACAGCTCCTCCGCCATCACCACGCAGCCACCCAGTCCCCGCTGGCGGCCGACATCCTTCAGCGCTGGGGTGAGTGCCAAGCCCAGTTCTGGGCCGTGACTCCGCATCCGGCCGAGGCGAAACCCGCCGCTGCTCCTGTCCACGAGCCCGAGCGGCCTCAGCCGACACCAGCGAAGGTCTGAAGTTGCGCCCGCCACCGGACGACCAGTTAGCGCTGGTTCGCCGGCAGGCATTGAGGTGACTGATTCCGCAACTCCACCCGCGGCTAACCGCAGGTTTCGTAGCAGGCGCCGCGGGAACAACCCGTCCGGCTGGCGAATGACGCTCCCGGCGCCCACCGTTCAATGCTCGGCGGCTTCCGGCTTGGGTTCCGGCAGCCACTGAGTGAGCAGCACACCGATCAACGCATAGGCACCAGCCACGGCCGCTCCGACCAATGCGATTTTCACCGGATTCGGCGGCGTGGCCTGCGAGAACGTAAGGGTCAACCAGGCAGCTGCCGTTCCGAGGATGCGGCCGCCGATGTTCGCGGCGAAGCTTTCACCCGTTCCCCGCAGATGGACCGGGAACACCAGGGGAATATAGTTACCCCAGAAGCTGAACTGCGCCACGGTGAACAGGCCGGCGATGAAGATGCCGATCTTGATCGTGCCCAAGCTGTCCGCGTTGCCGAGCGCACCGGAAATCCACCAGAACAGCAGCGGCACGAACAGCATCGCCGGCAGTTGGAACGCCCGGAGCAGCGTGCGTCGGCTCACGATCTGGACCGCAAGCAAGGCTAGGATGAAGCGGCCCACCAGTCCGCCGATCTCCTGCCAGATCGTAACTTTGGCCACGGCTTCGTCGGTCGAATTTCCAGCTGCCTGTCGGCCGAGCTTCTGTGCTTCCGGAGCCGGTTTTCCCGCACTGATAGCCGCCTGCACGGCGTTGGTCTGGGCCAGCTTGGAGGCTGCCACGATGGCTGCGTGTCCCTTTGGACCGCCGAGAATTTGCGGCAATTGCTGGATCGCGCCGAACGCAAGTCCGTAACTGGCCGCGAAAACCAGGGTGGTCAGCACGGTCGCACGACGCAGCTCGGGACTGAACAGTTCCGCGATGCTGGGCCGTTTCAACTTCCCGCTGGCCTTCTTCTCGGCCCAAACCGGGGACTCGGGCAGAAACGGCCGGATCAGGATCAGGGGCAGGGCCGGGACGACCCCGGAAATCAGGGTGTAACGCCAGGCCTCATGGCCGGCGTGAATCGCTGGCAAACTCACCGCCAGCTTGGCCGCCAGCACGTTGGCACTGCCCACCAGGAGACCGCCGATCGAGGAAAACGCCTGCGTGTAGCCGAGCACCTTTTCCCGTTGGAGGGGATTCGGGAACAGTTCCGCCAGCCAGGCCACGGCCGCCACAAACTCGACGCACACGCCGATGAACACGAGGCAGCGCAGGACGAGCAGCTGCGGCAGGGTCGTCGCAAACCCGGCGCCGAGGGCCGAAAATGCATAGAGCAGGATGCTGAAGGTCAGCACCCGGCGCCGCCCCAGCCGGTCGGTAAGGTAGCCGCCCAGCAGTCCGAACACGCCGCCGGCAATGGCCGGAACAAAGAACAGCGTCCGCGCCCACTTCACATACTGGGCTCCGCCCGGCGCCCAAAGCGCACCGGCATCGGCAGGCGACATCCCTCCCCGGACGAGCTCCTGGACCAACGGAGCGCTGAGCGCCGCGATCGCCGGCTTGATGATCAGCGGCAGCATCAGCAGCTCGTAGATGTCGAACGCGAAGCCGATGGCGGCGATGGCGCAGATCAGCCACTCGGTGGTGCCGAGCCGCTTCGGACCGGGAATCGCAGGGTTCATACGTAGGCGTAGTAAATCAGCGGGCGATGGCGGGAAGCAATGGCCAACTCGGCCGAATGTCGCCCACGCCCGCCACTTTCCCTTTCACCTTTGAGCTTTCACCGGCTTCTGGCACACAACCGGCCGACATGCATTCGTTCCGATACGTCAAAGGCCAGTTGCAGTGTGAAGGGGTTGCGCTGGCGAGCCTTGCCGCGAAGCACGGCACGCCGCTGTTTGTCTATTCGCAGGCGACGCTTACCGACCATTACACCAAGCTCGACCGCGCCCTCGCGCCGCTGGATCACCTGATCTGCTTCGCGATGAAGTCGAACTCCAACATCGCGGTCATCCGCACCCTCGCCAACCTCGGCAGCGGCTTCGACACGGTCAGTGCCGGCGAGATCCAGCGCGTGGTGGATGCCGGCGGGGATGCCCGGAAATGCGTGTTCGCCGGTGTCGGCAAGACGGAGGAGGAAATCGCCTACGCGCTCCGGCAGGACATCTACAGCTTCAACGTCGAGTCCGAAGCGGAGCTCCGGCGCATCAGCAAGGTGGCAGTGCGGCTGCGCAAGTTCGCGCCGGTCGCCGTGCGGGTGAACCCGAACGTGGACGCGGGCACCCATGCCAAGATCACCACGGGCACCTACGAGAACAAGTTCGGCATCGCCTTCGAGCAGATCGAGGGTGTCTATGCCCGGGCGGCCAAGCTGCCCAACCTCCGCCTCCGCGGACTCCAGATGCACATCGGTTCGCAGTTGACCGACGTGAAGCCGTTCCAGTTGGCCGTGGAGAAGGTCGTGCCGCTTGTGGACCGCCTGAACCGCAAGCATGGCTTTGATTTCTTCAGCGTCGGCGGTGGCATCGGCATCGTCTATCGCGACGCCCTGGCGAGCGCCGATCCGGCCTGGTGGCAGACGAAGGAAGGCAGGAAAGTGCTCACGCCGCAGACGTATGCTGACAAGCTGGTCCCGCTTCTGAAGCCGCTTAGCCTGAAGATCCTGCTCGAACCGGGCCGTTTCCTGACGGGCAACGCCGGGGCCCTGCTGACGCGGGTGGAATTCATCAAGAAGACTGGCAAGAAGAACTTCGTGATCGTGGACGCCGCGATGAACGACCTCATCCGGCCGGCGTTCTACGACAGCTTCCATGAGATCGTGCCGCTGAAGAAAAAGACGGGTGCGACCGTGTCGTCCGACGTGGTGGGGCCGATCTGCGAATCAGGCGACTATTTCACGAAGGACCGGCCGCTCGCCAAGGTCGGTGAAGGCGACTGTCTCGCCCTGCTCAGCGCCGGCGCCTACGGTTCGGTCATGGGTTCGAATTACAATTCGCGTCCACTGGCCGCCGAAGTCCTCGTGAACGGAACCAAATCCGCGGTCGTCCGCCGCCGGCAGGAAATTGCCGACATTTGGGAAAACGAACAGACCGCGCCGTGGCAGTGAGCCCGACGGGCGGTGAATTGATTCTCCGCCCGGGCGTCCGCCTTGCATCCTCATGAGCCTCGCCAGACCCGCCATCTCCCCGGTGCGAAGATTCCTGCTGTGCGGGCTGTGGAGCGTGGTGTGTGCGTTCTTGCTGGCGGCTCAGACGCCGGAAGAGCGCATCGCTTTTGACGCCGCCCTGCGGTCGTTTGAGGGCGGGCTTTGGGAGCGGGCGGCGACGGAGTTCGACGGGTTCGCCGCCAAGTTCCCCAAGTCGGAACTCAAGGCCGAGGTCGAACAGCGCCGGCTCTACGCCCAGGCCGAACTCGACCTTGCCCGCGGCGCGTTTCAGGACGCCCAGAGGAACTTCGCCACCTACCAGGCCGCCCATCCCACCAATCCGCGCGCCGTGTTGGCGGCCGTGCGGGAAGCGGAAGCGGCCCTCAGGATGTCCAAGCCGGACATCGCCATCATTCCCCTCGGCCAGACGAATCTCCCCTTCGCCAAGGCCCTCGTCGCGGGTGTTCCCGCGCCCGTGCTGTTCCGCGGCCTGTTGGTGCGTAGCGAGGCGCTTTCGCTGAAACAGGACCTCGCCGGTGCGGAGGCCTCGCTGCTGGACGCCGAGAAGTTTTCCAACACGGCCGACGAGAAGTGGGTGCGTTGGCGGCGCCTCGTGCTCCTGCGCCAAAGCGCCAACAAGGCTCAGGAAGCGGGCGAGGCGGCTGCGGCTTTCCTGGGCTTGGCCAACGGGGATACCAGTCTAGCCGAACGACGGGCCGAAACTGCCTCCATGGTGGGCCAACTCCGTCTGAAACTCGGAGATGCCAAAGGCGCGGCCGAGGCGTTTTCCCTGAACCTAGCCGCCGGAACGGCGTCCGAATACCTCCGCGAAGCCACCCTGCGCCTCGCAGAACTGGATCTCGCGGCCGGCGACTTTCTGTCTGCCCGCCAGCGCTTGGAGGCATTCTTGGGCGCCCAGCCCAATGACCCGGAAATCAACTCGCTTCGGCTCCGCCTGGGACAGGGACTGTTCCGGCAATATCTTCAGCAGGGCACGAACTCGGAATCGTCCACCCTGCTGAGTTTGGCCGCCCAAAGTTTCCAAACCGCGCTCACCAATTCACCGACGCCTGACTTGGCCGGTCCTCTGTCTCTCGGACTAGGCTGGTGCCAATGGGAAGCCGGGCTGCGCGCCGCCAATGCCGAACTCGTCCGCGAGGCCGAGACAAACTTTCTGGCAGCGACCCGGCTGCTGAAGCGCGACGTGGATCAGGCCGTCGCCCAGTTCAAGGCCGGTGACTGCCTCGCGTTTCGCCGCGAATGGGCCGGGGCGGTCACCAACTACCTCGCCGCCGGCCGCGACTATGCGGACATTCCCGGCGCCGCCACGCTCATTGAACCGGCGCTGGCCCAGGCGGTGATTGCGGCCACCGAGACCGGTGATTTGGCCAACGCCCAGTTGGCGGCGGCGAAGCTGGTCGAACTGAACGCGCGTCTGGAAACCCTGGCGCCCAGCACCCTGCTCGTGGGGCAGGCACTTTCGCTGCGTGGTCAGAGCTTGGACGCAGTCGCAATCCTCGAAGGTTTCCTCAAGCGGTTTCCCGAAGCCCCGCTCAATGCGGAGATCAGGCTGGCTCTTGTCTCAACGCGCCTCCGCAGCGGTGACTGGGCCAATGCGGTCGGCGAGCTCGACCGCTGGATCTCCATCCACACCAATCACCCTTCGCTTGCCCGGGCCGAGGTGGACCGCTGGTGGGCCGCCACGCAGGCAGGGCTGAACACGAACGCCATCGAACAAGTCCAGCAACTGTCAGTCCGCTATCCCACCAACGCGAGCGTGCTCACCGCCCAACTTGCGCTAGCCGCGGACTTCTTCACGCAGGGCGACTTTGCCCGGGCGGAACAGGCCTGCCTTTCCATCGTGACCAACACGGCCTGGAAAGGCAGCGAAGGCTGGTATCGCGCCAAGCTTCGCGCAGCCGAATCCGCCCGCCGACGCCAGGCTTGGGCCAATGCCAGCACCAACATCTTCGAACTGCTCAACGATCCGACTCTGCCTTCAGCGCTGTTGCCGACCGCGTTCTTTGAGCTGGGTGAATTGCATCTGGTCCGCCCTCCCGAGTCCACAGCGGCCCAGTTGGGGAATTTTCGCAGCGCTCTTGAGGCATTCACTCGCGCCGGTCAGTTCACCAATTCGACTCTGGCGCCGGCGGCCATGGGCAAGATGGCCGACTGCCATCTGCAGTTGGCCACCGTCAGCACTAATTCCTACGAAGTGGCGGCGGAACTGTATCGTCGGGCCGCGGAATGGCCGGGAGCTGACCTCGCGGTTCGCTGCAAGGCGACGGTCGGCCGGGGCATCGTCGCCGAAAAGGTGGCTGCGCTCCGGGGCAACGGCGAGGCCGAAGCCCTGCTGCGTGCGGCGTTGAATCATTACCTGGACGTCAGTCACGGAAAACTGCTCCGCCCCGGTGAACGGGCCGACGGCTGGTGGCTCAAGGAGGCGGGCCGCGAGGCCGGACGCCTGTTGGAGCAGATGTCCCGGTGGTCCGAAGCCGCCGCGCTCTACGAGCAACTGTCCCGAGAACTTCCCGCACTACGTGCGGTTTGGGAAGACAAGGCCGCCAAGGCCCGTCAACGCCAAACGGCCGGCTGATACTGGGGCAAGGTAACGTGGACCCGTCGCTGCTGCGAGGCTTTAACGCTTGGTCCGACCGGTGCGGATCAGCGAACGGGCTTCCTCCACGAGCAGCGCTTCCTGCGAAAGCATGGAACCGGTCACTCCGCGGTCCAATTCTTCACGAGCAGCCGCCCGATCGTCATCCAGTGCCAGCAGCAGCACCAGCAGCGCCCGGCGTTCCGGCGCCTCCATTTCCGCCGCCGGCAGGCTCCGGAGCAGTTTCAAGCCTTCAGCCGCTTCACCCGTTCGTGCCCGATACATGGCGAACGCAACCGCCGATTCGGGCGCTTCCGAGGTGCGTCCCGCTACCCGCTCAGCCAGCGGTCGCAACTGCAGGGTGTCGATCTGGAGCAGTGCTCCGAAGTAAAGCGCATCCGTCTCCGCGACCGGATCTCGCGGATGAAGTTCGAGCTGCCGTTTCGCCACCTTCAGGAGTCCATCCGCCTGGTTTTGCCGCCGATAAATGCCCGCGAGCCGTTCCAACGCGCCGTCCGGATCAATGTCCTTCTGCACCATCTGCCACAGCGTCGCTTCGGCCGGCACGAACAGTTCCCACTGTTCTGCCCGGGAAGCCAACCAGTGCAGATGCTGGGCCTGCCCCTTGGCCTCTCGCAGCGCCTGCCGCCAGGCGCCGTCCGCTGCGTTCGCCATGCCGCCGAGTGAAAGCCGGGCGGCCGCGAGGCCATCGAAGGCCATCCGCTGCGGTTCGAGTTCCGCCCAATTGGCGTTGAACACCCACTCGCGAAGACCTTTCCAGTCCGCCATGGCCACATGGAGATCGGCCACCGCCGACATGACGCGGGCCCGGTTTTGGATGTCCGGCTCGAGTCCCTTGAACCATTGCAGCGCCGTTGTCGCGAAGCCTTCCTGAGCCGACCACTCCAGCCATTGCACGAGCAACTCCGGCCGCTTCACCGCCTCGGCTTGCAACCGTTCGCGTTCCGCCGAAAACGTGGACGCTTCTCCCCGGTGCAGCACCGAAAGGTGAACCAACCGGTCCGCAAAGGTCAGGTTGGTGCGGGTCAGCAGGCGTTCGCTCAACTGCGCGGCCCGGGCCGTGTCCCGTCTTCCCAACGCCTCTTTGGTGAGCAGGCTCAGAGCCCGCGAATTGCCCGGTTCCCCCGCGAGTGTCTCCAGGAACGCGACCGCCCGCTTCCGATCGTCCGCTTGAGGCGACTGAAGATGGGCTTCGGCAAACCGGGCCCGGATGCCGGCGTCCTCCGGAGATTTGGCCAAAGCCTTCGCGAAGTGAGCGCGGGCCTTTTCCACATCGTCCCGCCCCAGCGCGGCGCGACCGGCCAGATCGTGGTAAGCGGCCGTGTCCGTGCCCCGCGGGAACTGGCGGAGCGCGGCATAGGCGGAACGGAGATCGTCGAACTGGAAGGCTGCACTGGCCCATTGGGTGACCGAGTCCGCCTCGTAGCGGTTGAGTTCCGCAATCCGTCGCCACCATCGGACGCAATCTTCGAGTCCCAGCGCCTGCAGCGACTCGGCGGCAACCCGGGCGGCCCGCAGATTCCGGGCATCCACCGCCCCAACCTGTCGCGCCAAGGTCGCGGCTTCCTCAAACCGTTTTGCCGCCAAGGCCGTCTCGGCCTGATCCACTTGGCGATCCCGCTGCCACCGCTGGTAAATTGCTCGGCCCCGGGAATTCCACGCCAGCGCTCCGCCCGATACGAGGATCAGCAGCAGCGCGAATCCGATGACCCGGCGGGCGAACGCCGCGGCCTTCTCCGCCCGCCGGGATCGCTGCCGGCGGGGATCGGTGCTGTGACTGCTGCTCGATGCGGACACCGGGGCACCTTCTCGGACCGCACCGGTTATTTCAAGTTGTGCCCGCCGGGAAGACGCGGCCGCGCTTTTCGCTTTGCCCGCGGCGCGCGCAGACGGTTTTCTCTGCGCGTTCCCGATCCCCTATCGTGACATGAATCCGCGTCTCCTGCTCGTTACCGGTTCGCTCATCCTCAGCGTCCTCATCGGCGTGGTGCTTTCCCGCCGCGGCACCCCCACCGATGCCGGCGTCACTGCCCGGCCCAGCGCCAAGGTTCGCATCGGCCTTTCGCTCGACACCCTCAAGGAGGAACGCTGGCAGCGCGACCGCGACCGTTTCACGGCCAAGGCCACCGAACTCGGCGCGGAAGTCTACGCCTCCTCGGCCAATTCCGACGACGCCCGCCAGATGCAGGACTGCGAGGCACTGCTGAGCCGTGGGATCGATGTGCTCGTGATCGTCCCGCACAACGGCGAGGCCATGGCCAAGGCCGTCGGCGCCGCCAAGAAGGCCGGTGTGCCCGTGATCAGCTACGACCGCCTGATCCGCGATTCCGACGTGGGTCTCTACCTGAGCTTCGACAACGTGCGCGTCGGTGAGGAGCAGGCGCGCTACCTCGTGAACCAGCTCCGCGGCAAGAAGGCCAAGATCGTCCGCATCTACGGCTCGAAGACCGACAACAACGCCACGCTCTTCAAGCTCGGCCAAGACAACATCCTCAATCCGCTCATCGCCAGCGGGCAGATTGAGGTGCTGTTCGAGGACTGGTGCGTGGATTGGAAGCCCGAGAACGCCAAGAAGATCATGAACGCCGCCATCACCGCCAAGGGCCGTGAACTCGACGGCGTGCTCGCTTCCAACGACGGCACCGCCGGCGGCGCCATCCAGGCGCTCACCGAGGAAGGTCTCGCCGGCAAGGTGCTCGTCACCGGCCAGGACGCCGAACTCGCCGCCTGCCAGCGCATCCTCCGCGGCACGCAAACCATGACCATCTACAAGCCACTCTCGAAACTCGCCGACCGCGCCGCCGAAGCCGCCGTCGCCTTCGGCAAACGCCAGGTGCTGGTGGCCAACGGCGTCGTGGAAAACGGGTTCAAGAAAGTTCCCAGTATCCTGGAGGAAGTCGTCTCCGTGGATAAGGCGAACATGCAGGACACCGTGGTGAAGGACGGCTTCCACAAGGCGGAGGATTTGAGGTGAAACTTCGGTAGGCTTTAAAAAATGAAGCGCCAATCACCGGCAACACTCCGAACGTCCTCCCGGGAAGCTTGGTTGATCTGGGTGTGTGCGCCGTTTGCCTTGGCGTTGGTTTACATCGCCGCAGCGGTGATCGTGTTCGATTTCCGCAGGGCTGCATTCCCCGGGGACGAGGACAACGCCGCAGACGGCCAACCTGTCGCCCTGGGACCAAGACCGCGGGCATTGTTTTGCCGTCCTACGGTTTCCGATGTTCGCTGGGAAGGCCGAGAGTGGCCTTTTGTGGTGTTTGCACCGATTTGCTCTCTCTGGAGAGATGTTCACGGATATGCACCGTCGGCAGAGTGGAGATAATCAACACCCACCGCTGAAGCCTAAAGAATTCGATGCCTCCTTTGCTAGAAGCCCGGCACCTGACCAAGTCGTTCCCCGGCGTGGTCGCCTTGCGCGACGTGTCGTTCGACTTGCGGCCGGGCGAGATTCACGCGCTGTGCGGCGAGAACGGCGCCGGCAAATCCACGCTCATCAAGACGCTGTCCGGCATCCACCCGTTCGGCAGCTACGAGGGTGAAATCCTTGTGGACGGGAAACTCTCCGAGTTCCGCTCGCTGCGGGACGCCGAGGCGGCCGGCCTCGCGGTCATCTATCAGGAACTCGCGCTCGTGGAGGAGATGAGCGTGGCGGAGAATGTTTTCCTCGGTGCCGAGCGTCGCCGCGGACCGTGGGTGGATTGGGACCACGCCTACGCCGACGCCGCGGAATTGCTCGCCAAGTTCCGCATCGAACTTGATCCCGACACGCCCGTCCGAGAACTCGGCGTCGGCCAGAAACAGCTCGTCGAGATCGTGAAGGCGCTAAACAAGCGTTCCCGTATCCTCATTCTCGACGAGCCCACCGCCGCGCTGGCCGAGCACGAAGTCGCCATCCTGCTGCGCATCGTCCGCGAACTGCGCGCCACCGGCGTCGGCTGCATCTACATTTCGCACAAGCTCGGCGAGGTGAAGTCCCTCGCCGACCGCATCACCGTCCTGCGCGACGGCGCGAGCATCACCACGCTGCCGGCCGCCGAGGCGGACATCCCCACGATCATCCGCCATATGGTCGGACGCGAGATCAAGGACCTCTTTCCGCGCAACCGTAGCAGCCGACCTGAGGAGGCCCACTCTGAAAGTCCGAAGTCGGAAGCCGGAAGTCGGAACGGCCCATTGCTGGCGGTGCGAAACCTCTCCGTCTCGCCCGATGCCGATTCAGCACCCCGTCTGTGCGACATCTCGTTCAATGTCGCCGCGGGAGAAGTCCTCGGCATCGGCGGCCTGATGGGTGCGGGCCGCTCCGAATTGCTCCAGCATCTCTTCGGCGCTTGGGGCGTCCGGCATTCGGGAGACGTGAGCCTAGTCGGCACCCCTTACAATGAGCCAACTCCGCGCGAGTCCATCCGGCGCGGGCTCGTGCTGGTCACCGAGGATCGCAAGCGCCTGGGCCTGCATCTGGAACAGTCCATCGGCTTCAACCTGTCACTCTCCTCGCTCGATCGGCTCAATCCCGGCATCTTCCTCGACGAAACTGCGGAGGAACCGGCCAACCGCCGTTTCTTCGACACCCTCCGCGTCAAGGCGCCCGGCCTCGAAACCAACGTCGGCGGACTCTCAGGCGGCAACCAGCAGAAGGTTGTGCTCGGCAAAGCCCTGATGACCGAGCCCAAGGTCGTGTTCCTCGACGAACCCACGCGCGGCATCGACGTCGGCGCCAAACTCGAAGTCTATCACCTCATCAACGATCTGACCGCCCAAGGCAAGGCTGTGGTGCTGGTCTCCAGCGAACTGCCCGAGCTGATGGGCATGAGCGACCGCATCCTCATGCTCCACGAAGGCCGCATCGGCGGCGAATTCACCCGGGAGCAGTTCAACCAGGAAATCCTGCTCGCCGCCGCGATGGGAAGCGAAACTGCCCAAACGCGATGATCTGCCAGTTTTTAGCCCAACCCCGTAGCAGCCGACGTGAGGAGGCTCACTCGTCCTTGCAGGTGAGCAGTTGGGAAGGCGAGCGGGCGAGCAAGGTGTCGGCGCGCCGACTTTTCCAGCTGCCCACCCTCTCACTTTCCCACCCGCTTTCCCCCCTCGTGACATCGCCATGACCACGACCGCCCCTGCCCTGTCCGCGACGCCGCGCCCTGCGGGCGCCCCGGTGCGCGAACTCATCATGCCGGCCATGCTGGCGCTGATCTGGATCCTGTTCGCAGTGCTCTCGCCGCAGTTCCTCAGCCCGCGCAACCTTTCTATGTTGATGATCGAGCTCTCGGTCACGGCCACGCTCGCCGTCGGCGTGCTGCTGGTGCTGCTACCGGGACACACGGACCTGTCCGTCGGCGCGGGCGCGGGCCTGATGGGCGGAACCGCTGCGGTGCTGGTGAATCAGCACGGCTGGTCCGCGCCGCTGGCCTTGCTCGTCAGCTTCGCCGTCGGACTGGCGCTTTATGCCGGACTCGGCTGGTTCATCGTGCGGAACCACATCCAGGCCTTCATCGCCACGCTGGGCGGGCTGCTCACCTTCAAGGGAGTCTTCTGGCTCGTAATCCAGAGCCACACCGTGCCCGTGACCCGCGACGGCCGGGACAACCTGTATTCGCTGCTCACCACCTACTACCTCACGCCCGTGGCCGGATGGGTGCTGGCCGGGGCCGTGATCGCCCTGCTGATCGTGCTCGAAAGCCGCGTCCGGGCCCGGCGTCGAGCCATTGGTGCGCGGGTGGAGGACTTTGAATTGGCCTACCTCAAGACCTTCATCGCCGCGCAGGGTATCGCGTTGGTCGTGCTCGTGTGCAACCAGTTCCGGGGCGTGCCGCTGAGCTTCGTGATCCTGTGCGCGGTGGCGGCGGGCGTCCATGCACTCACCCGGCACACGCCGTTCGGCCGGCACCTCTACGCCATCGGCGGCAACGAGGAGGCGGCGGTCATTTCCGGCGTGCCCGTGGGCAAGACCGTGATCATCGCCTTCACGATCCTGGGCGGCATCGTGGCCATCACCGGCTTCATGCAGACGGCCTACATCGGCAATTCGACCACGACCGTCGGTGACCTGATGGAGCTCGATGCCATCGCCGCCTGCGTGATCGGCGGCACGAGTCTGAAGGGCGGACGCGGTTCCGTGCTCGGGACGCTTTTCGGCGCGCTGATCATGGCCAGCCTGCTCAACGGCATGACCCTGCTTGCCGTGTCACCCGAGCTGAAGTTCATCGTCCGCGGCCTCGTGCTGGCCTTCGCGGTGTGGATGGACGTGCGGTTTGGGAAGAAGTAGTCCGCCCAGGGCGCTCGGATTCAAGCCGAGCTGTCACTCCGCCGGATATCCCCGCCACAGCCACACCAGCGTGTCGGCCAGCGTGTGTTCAAACACCTTCTTGTCGCAGTGACCGGTCGCGAGGCTGAACACGTAGCGATGGTGGTAACCCTTTTCCCGCAGCGCCGCGGCCGTGCGTTCGCCGGCCATCACCCAGTTGTGCTGGGTGGATTCCGGGTCCTTGGCCCGGAGGTCGTTTTCCGAGACGTGCGTGAAGATCCGCAGCGGCTTCTTCTCCCCGTTCTGGATGAGCTTGAGGCTGGAATGATACTCCCACGCACCGTAGGGATACTTCTGTTCCTCCGGTGCGTCGTCGTCCTGCTGGTCCACGAAGGTGCCCGAGTAGGCGATCACCCGCCGGAACAGGTCCGGCCTGAACCACGCCATGGTCAGCGCCGCCGCGCCGCCGGAACTGCACCCCATCGTGGCCCGGCCCCACGGATTGGCCGTAAACGCCAGCTTCGGATACGCCGCCCGAATCTCGGGATTGGCCAGCACCGCGGGAAACACCTCGTCGTTGATGAAGCGCGCGAAGCGGTCCGACATTGTGTCGTATTCCAAGCCGCGCTCGCTGTTTTTGCCGTCATTGCCGCCGTTCTCCACCGCCACCACGATGAACGCCGGCAACCGCCGGTTCGGATCCTTGGAAACCGTCAGGTTGTCCAACGCGTTGGCGACCAGCTTCAGTTGGCTCGGTCCGTCGTGCGTGACCAGCACCGGCGCCGGCGTGACGTCGCGATAGGCCGCCGGCACATAGACGAAGATCCGCCGCTCCGTGCGCACCGCCTTTTTGGCCGGCTCGAGCGTGGCGTCATCGCCCCGGAAAATCCGGCTGTCGGCGAGTCGCAGCTTGAATTCGAACTGCCGGCCCTTCGGATTGCCACGATCGGTGAGGTCCGGATCAATCCGGTAATCCGGCCCCACGGTGTAGTTTCCATCCCCGGCCGAGCCCGGCTTCTCCTCCCAAATTTGAACGCTAGCACAGCCCAGCAACAGTCCGACACCGGCCAACGAAACCAGAAATCCAAGACGTTGCCCAAACGCATGCAGATGGAACATGAGCGGAAGCCTCCGGCGGACTCCTTCCGCGGAACAAGGAGAATTCCTCGACCAATGCTGTCGTCTGGATCCGATCACCCGCGCGCAGCAGGTTCCCCTTTCAAGTTCGCGGCTGCGTGAGTGTTGAAGCTCGACTAGTGTGGATTCACGATCTCAGCCGGCAGTGGCTGAGCCAAAGGAAAGCCAAAGGCGCCATCGCCCGATTGCGGCGAAATCGAACTTGGTTTGTTCGCCTGCAACTCCTTCAAACGGGCGCGCAGCGCGCTTTCCACCCCGGCGTAGGCGAGCTGAAGTTCTTGGGAGCGCTGTAGCGGTGTCTGATCAACCAACATTGCGTCCTGCTTTGCCGGATTGAGCAGCATTCCCGGAATTGTCATCACCAGTTCCCAATCCAAATTCTTCCACCACTCGCTACCGAATAGTATCCAGCGGCGTTCCCGTCCGACGTGGCTTGAAAGCGGTTCTTGGGATGATTGAAGGGCGTGGACTTCGGTCAACGTGAGTTGACACCCCGCGACATCCATCGCGGGCACGCTGTTGGAAAGCTCAGTCAATCCGCTGATTTGCGTGGCCGATCCAACCATGAAATCGATCAGCAGACCTCCGCGGAAGCCGTTTTGTCCCAATTTGACCGCGGCCAAACGGGCGGCTGTTGCGGCGGGCAGATCGCTGAAGGACTGGCTGTGGCGCGCCCATGCCAGCAGCGCCTTCTCCAAGCGGCGGATGCTCATCAATTCAGGCATCCGTTTGCCCAGCCAAGCACTGGTGTAGACCACCGGAACAACTGCCCGCAGTTCCAAAGCCCGCTGCGCGTCCGCAACCACGTTTGGGTGAGCGGCGACAAACTGGGCCGTCGTCGGCGCACCCTTTTGATCCAAGTCCCCAACGTGATTGGGAATTGGAGCCGCCAAGGCCAGCAGACGGTCGTAGCCATTGGGATTCGGCATTTCGGGTGCCTGCCGTCCCACAACGACCGCCAGCAAGCCCGCCGCCAGCATCGTCAGTCCGCCCCATTTCAGCCATCGGCTCACGGATGCGAGGGTTTCCGAGGAAACGCCAAGATGGCAAGGCCGACCGATGAACCGGCGGCTGCACGGAAGCGCAACCCTACCATGGTGGGGCGGAGCTGCCGCTCCGCCGACCGGCGTATCCGGCGTCAACAGGCAAGCATGCTTTCAGCCGCCAAACCCGGATGCTCCCCGGAATCCTCCCTGCACTTTGCGCTTTGAACTTTGCCCGGGAGCTTTGAGCTTAAGCCCGTGCCGCGTGTCAAAGCCGTAACTGGCGAAACCAAATCTCCGTCCCGCAATGGCGAGATCGTGGGCCTGATCCTGCTGGGGATGGCCCTCGTCCTCGCGCTGTCCCTGTTTTCCTACGACCGCAACGATCTCGCCAAGAACGCCTCGCCGCCCAACGACCCGCTCCACAACCTGCTGGGCCGACTCGGCGCCTTCATCGCCGACCAACTCATGTTCGGGTTTGGCGCCGCTTCCTATCTCATCCCCTTCCTCTGCCTTGCGTTCGGCATCGCGAGCTTTGTGCCCCAGCTTGCCTACCTGCGGCGCGGCTGGCGTTCGCCGCTGGCGGCAATCGGTCTGCTGATGACGTGCACGGGCGTCTTTGATCTGTTCAGTTCCAGTCTTCCACCCCTTGGGACCAAGGGCAGCGCCCTGAGTGCCGGCGGCCTGTTCGGCCAGCAGCTCAACGCGGCTTTGGTGGTCTATTTCCTTAACCGCACAGGGGCGATCCTCCTCTATCTGGCCGCCTATGCGGTCAGCCTGGTGCTGCTTACGGACTTCATGCTCTGGCACTTTTTGAAGTCACTTTTCGTCCGGGAACCCCAGACCGAGGACGAAAAGCTGGCCGCCGAGCAGAAGGCGCTGGAGAAGGAATCCAAGCGGATCTCCCGCGAGGCGAAGTTTCTCGAGGAACAGGTCGCAGCGGAAACCGCCAAAACCAGGAAGGCCGCCGCCAAAGCGCCGGCGCCGGCCCCTGCGCCGGCGGCCGAGACCGAGGCGCCCCGCGTGGATCTCGGACCGGACCTGAAGCCGGTGCCTGAGCCCAAGTTCCAGGACAACAGCATGCCAAAAGTCCGCGGGGGCGACGAGATCGTCACCGAGGGCACCACCATCAAGGCCGAGGAGTTCACACCGGTTTCAACCACTGAGGCCGTGTTGGGCCGCAAGTCCGCCCTCAAATCCGCGAAGCCCGCGGAAGAGCCGGCCAAACCGGAGACCGCGGCGGTCGACGCGGAAGCGACCCCGGCAGCGTCCACCGAGACTGACGACGAGGCCGGCGAAAAACCCGAAGATGAGGAGGCCCCGCCCGTCGTGGCGCCCGCGCCGTTGCCGCGGCCGCGGATGCCGGTGAAACGCGCCAAACCCATCACGGTCGCCAGCACGCCGATCATCGGGGATTACCAGTTGCCGTCGCTGGACCTGCTCAACCTGCCCGACCTCACCGTGAAGCACACCGAGACGAAGGAGGAACTGATGGCCAACTCGCGCCTGATGGTGCAGACGCTCCAGCAGTTCGGCATCGAGGTGGCCCCCGGCGACATCACCCGCGGCCCGACGATTACCCGTTACGAGCTGCATCCGTCGCCCGGCGTGAAGCTGGAGAAGATCAATTCGCTCACCAACAACCTGGCCGCTGCGCTCAAGGCTGAACGCCTGAACGTGCTCGCGCCGATCCCAGGCAAGTCCTCCGTCGGCGTCGAGGTGCCCAACGCGGTGAAGACCAAGGTCATCATGCGCGACCTGCTGGAGTCACCCGAATGGAAGGCTTCCAAGGCGCGCATCCCGCTGGCGCTCGGCAAGGATGTTTACGGCCACCCGATCATCGCCGACCTCGCCGAGATGCCGCACGTCCTGATCGCCGGCAGCACGGGCTCCGGAAAATCGGTCTGCATCAACACGATCATCGCGTCGCTGCTCTACAAGTTCAGCCCGGACCAGCTCCGGTTCGTGATGATTGACCCGAAGGTCGTCGAGCTGCAGCAATACAACGCCCTGCCCCACCTCGTCGTCCCGGTCGTCACCGATCCCAAGAAGGTCATCCTCGCGCTGCGCTGGGTCGTCAACGAGATGGAGAAGCGTTACCAGATCTTCGCCAAGGTCGGCGTGCGGAACATCAGGGCCTTCAACGAACGGCCCAAGGACAGGCCGCTGCCCGAGCCCGAACTGGAGCTGCCGCTGACCTCGAAAAAGGAGAAGGTCGAAGCCGGCGCCGAGGGCTTCGCGGTCGAAGTGGATGAGCAGATCGTGGTGCCGCGCGACGACGATATCGTCATCCCCGAGAAACTCTCCTACATCGTCGTCATCATCGACGAGCTGGCGGACCTCATGCTGGTCGCACCGGCCGACGTGGAAATGGCCATCGCCCGCATCACCCAGATGGCGCGGGCGGCCGGTATCCATTGCATCGTCGCCACGCAGCGCCCGTCCGTGGACGTCATCACCGGCGTCATCAAGGCGAACATCCCGGCGCGCATCGCGTTCCAAGTCGCCGCCAAGGTGGACTCCCGCACCATTCTCGACCAGATGGGCGCCGACAAGCTGCTGGGCAAGGGCGACATGCTCTATCTGCCGCCCGGCAGCGCGAAGCTCACCCGCGCCCAGGGCGCCCTGATCACCGACCAGGAGATCGAGGGGCTGGTCCAGTTCATCGCCAAACAGGGCAAACCCAGCTACGACCTCGAAATCCACAAGGCCCTCCAGAAGGCGCCGAGTTCCGTCGGCAACATGTCGCTCGATCCGGACGACGAGGGCAGCGGCCTGAGCGATGAGGACGAGGCGCTCATCGCCAAGGCGATGGACGTGATCCGCAGCGAAAAGAAGGCCAGCACATCCCTGCTCCAGCGCCGGCTCAAAATCGGCTACGGTCGCGCCGCGCGCCTGCTCGATGAGTTGGAGGACCGCGGCATCGTCGGCCCCAGCAAGGGCGCCGAACCCCGCGACATCCTCGTGGACCTCGACGGCGAGGGCTACGACGGCGGCGGGCAGAGCATGGTGTGAAGCCCCCGGGGGGGCGAGCGCCCCCTCGCAGGCCGCAATCACCGCCGGACCGGTTCCGCCCATTTGGAGCCCGCGACGGACGGCCGGAATGACCGCATCCGGGCGAGCAGTGCATTCGGTTCGGCAGCATCGAGGATTAGGGCGCGGTGGGCGGCCCGCGTCAGGCCGCTCGCCTCCGCCCGTTCCACCTGGGCGAGAAAGGGATCGAAGTAACCGGCAACATTCAGGAGTCCGCAGGGTTTGGTGTGGATGCCCAACTGTGCCCAGGTGAGCACCTCGCAGAATTCGTCGAGCGTGCCGAAGCCGCCGGGCAGCGCGATGAAGCCATCCGCCAGGTCCGCCATGAGCGCCTTCCGTTCGTGCATCGTTTCCACGATGTGGAGCCGGGTGAGCCCGCGGTGGGCCAGTTCCCGGTCCTGCAGGGAGCGCGGCAACACCCCGATGACTTCCGCACCGGCCGCCAGTGCCTGGTCCGCGATCAGACCCATCAGACCGCAGCTTGCCCCGCCGTAAACGATGCCGATGCCCGTCCGCGCCAGGAGAGCCGCCAAGTCGCCCGCAGCTCCGGTGAGCCGCGGATCATTGCCCATGCTGGACCCGCAGAACACGGCCAGCCGGCGAAGGCTCAGGCTTGCGCTCATGGCACCGGAGCACCGGCGGGTTCCAGCGCGGCTGGGGCGTTGGTGTCCCCGGCCGGCGCCGCGGGAACCGAACGCTTGCGCAGTTCGGGCGCGGCAAATTCCGGCGGCAGCACGACGACCGTAATACGCCGGTTCTTGGCCCGGCCTTCCGGGGTGGCGTTGTCGGCGATCGGCTGAAACTCTCCGCCGCCGGCCGCGGACAGCCGGCGCGGATCCACGCTGCATTCGCCCACGAGAAACCGGACCGCCGCGACTGCGCGACCCGAGGAGAGTGCCCAATTGTCGGTGAATCCATCCGCGGTCCGTGCCCGGATCGGCACGTTGTCGGTGTGACCGACGATCTGGAAGGCGCGTTCCGGAAACTTTGCGAGCACGCCCGCAACCTTGCGCAGGACGCCCTGCCCTTCGGGCTTCAGCACCGTGAGTCCGGAGTCGAAGAGCACCCGGTCAAGGATGTCCACGGTGAGTTTGCCCTGCAGTTCGGAGATGGTGACATCCCGCGACTCCAGCGCGGCGCGCATCTGTTGCTCCAGGCCCGCCTGCGCTTGGGTGGCCTGCTTCACCTGATCTTCCAGTTCGGCGGCCCGTTCCCGCAGCGTTTCCAGTTCTGCCTGAAGCGTCGTGTTGGTTCCGGCCGCCAATTCTGCCGCCCGGCGCGCTTCCTCGGCGGCGGCCTCGGCCTGCGCCCGGCGCTGCCGGTGTTCGCGGACCTGCAATCCGCCCAACACCAGCAGCAGAATGGTGCTGATGATTCCCGCAATGACCCAGGTGCTCTTCGGCATGGCGGGAATCGAAACCGCCGACCCGACCCGCGCAACTGAGAATCCGTGCGTGGCGAACTTCCAGCTGGCGGTCGCGTGCGCGCCTGAAGGCCGAGCAGCAGCTCCGCCCCACTGGGGTAGGGCTGCGCTGCCGCGCAGCCGTCCGCCGCGCCGGAACCACGCTGAAGCGCCCCACCTTGGGAACTGATTCAGCGCAATTCCCTCCCCATCGCCCGGTTCGCTTGGTAGCACACCGGCCGTGCAAATTCCCGCTCCCAACGCCGGCGGCATTTCCCCGCCGCTGCGCCGATTCCTGTTCCTGACCGCGATGGTCAACGGCGCCGCCATCATGGTGATCGAAATCCTCGGGGCGAAGATCCTCGCGCCGTTCCTCGGCACCTCGCACTTCGTCTGGACCGCCCAGATCGGGGTGGCGATGGCCTCGCTCGCCGTCGGCTATTACCTCGGCGGACGGTGGGCGGACTCGGCCGCGGGGCTGGGGCGGCTCTACGCCGGCATGCTCGGCGCAGCCGGCTACCTGGTGCTGGTGGTATTCGGCGTGCGGAGCGTGGCGGCCAAGTGCCTCGCGTATCCCCTGCCGGTGGGTTCGCTCCTGGCCTCGGCCTTCCTGTTCTTCGTGCCGCTCGCGCTACTGGCGATGACCTGCCCGTTCCTCGTGCGCTTCATCACGGGACACCTCAGCAACGTCGGCGGCACGGTGGGCCGGCTGACGGCCCTGAGCACGGTGGGCAGCTTCGCCGGCACGGCCCTGATCGGCTACGTGCTGATCCCGCTCGCGCCGAACTCGGTGACGGTCATTGTCACCGCCGCAACGTCTGCGGTGCTGGCACTCATCTACTTCGTGGTCTGGGGCGGCTCGCGGGCCCCCGCCGCCGGGGCGACGGTGGCCGTGCTGGTGCTGGGCTGGAGCGCGTTGGACGCATCCCGCAACGTCCATTACCGGCGCTTCAATGAGCTGGTGCGGAAGAATTCCAACTTCGGGCTGATCGAGGTGATCGAGTCGCCGGACCACCGGTTCCGGCTCTACCTCAACGATTACCTCGGCCAGAACACCTACGAACGCGGCACGCGCCAGAGCGCGTCGCTGTTCACCTACGGGCTGGAGGGTCTGGCTACGATCTACACTCGGAAGATCGAGACCGCCTTCTGCATCGGCGTCGGCGTCGGCATCGTGCCCCGGCAACTGGCCGAGAAGGGCGTGAAGGTGGACGCGGCCGAGATCAATCCGGACATCATCCCGGTCGCCGAGCGCTTCTTCGACTTTGACCCGACGCAGCTCACACTGGTGATCGGCGACGGCCGGCAGGTGATGCACCGGTTCACCAACCGCTACGATTGCGTGATGCTCGACGCGTTCCTCGGGGACTCATCACCGTCCCACCTGATGACCCGCGAGGCATTCGCCGCGATGAAGGACCGCCTGAAACCCGAGGGGGTGCTGGTGATCAACAGTTTTGGCGACCGCGACGCCGGCCGGAACTTCTTCGCCGGCTCGCTGCAGAAGACACTCCGGGCGGTCTTCGCCGACGTGAAGGTGCATGCCTCCGGCAACGGCAACATGTTCTTCGTCGCCTCCCCGTCCCCGCTCGTGCGGCACCGGGACTTCGATCTCGAGACCGTCCATCCCAAGGTGCAACTGGAAGCCCGGACCGTCTTCGCCGGCGCGGCCGAGCCCATCAGCGAGCACGCCGGCATCGTGCTGACCGACGACTTCAATCCGGTCGAATTCCACGACGCCCGAAACCGCGAACGTTTCCGTCGGCTGCTGGCCAGTTCCGTGCTGGAGCTGTGACGGAACCTGCCGGACGCCTTGTCGCAGCCGAATTCACAGTTATGATGGTTTCCTAAATGGAGCCCGCCGACTTTACCAATTTCGACCCGGTCGCCGCCCAGCAGTTCCTCGACGAGCTTCCGCCCGAAACCCGCAAGCGGGGCGACGCGCTGTTCACGGCCGGCGCGGTGAAGGAATTCCGCTGCGTCGCGCCGGGCCTCGAATTCGTCGCCGACATCGAGGGCGACACGCTGCTCCAGACGACGCTCACCTACGATCCCGACACCAAGTTCTGGTGGGAGTCCTGCTCGTGTGTGGCCGGCGGCGGCTGTGACCATGCCGCGGGCATGATGAAGGCGCTGCTGGCCGAGCACAGCGTCGCGAGTGCCCAGAAGCTCAGCGCCGGCAAGAAGACGCCCAAGCGCAAGGCCGAGGCGGCGGCGACGGCGTCCGGTGTGCTGGCCCAGCAGGCGAAGTCCGCCCTCGGGCGCGACTTTTCGAAGGCCGAGGCCGAGTTCGTGCGCAAGATTGAGGAACGATTCTCCAAACTGAAGGAACGGCCGTGGCTCACCGGCGACGACCTCATCTCGTTCGGCATCAAGTTCCGGGCCCAGCACACCTGGGAAAAGCTCGACCTCTGGCCGGTCGCGCCGAAGGACGAACACGAATTCTGGCTCTACATCGCCCTCGCCGCCGACGGCCAGGGACTGCATTGGCCCGAATTTCTGCGTCCCATCACCACGCTCGACGAAACCCGCGACCGCGTCACGCGCTGGCGCCGGGGCCGGGATGTGGATCGCTGGCGCAACCTGCTGAACAACCTCCAGCTCGGCCCCACCGACGACGCGAAGCCGGCCGAGGAAGTGGAACTGCGCCTGCGTCTCGCCGAGACCGAGGCGCTGATCGAATACCGCAAATCCGGCGCGCTGGACTGGACCGCCATCAAGCCGGGCAAGTTCAAGGACTTCGACGAAAAGTCGGGCGACCAGCTCGCGCCGGAAGTGGCGCTGCTGTGGCAGCCGCTCGCCCAACGGGCCCGTTACGGTTACCAGATCAACCTCGTGTATCACGATCAGCAGACCCGTCGCCTGCTGAACCGTTTTCTCCGCCTGCCCGCCCTGCAGCCGTTCGTGGTCGGCGCCGAGGGCGAAGCACTCCATCGTCCCGCGGAACCGCTCCGCTGGGATCTCGCCCCGGCGGCCGACGACGGCGACGATTACCGGCTCCGGCTCGTGCAGCCCGACGGACTCGCCGCGCCCAAGGCGCTCATAATCCTGCCCGGCAAGCCGACGCTGTATCTCACCCGCGACACGCTCTGGAACAGCGCGCCAATCGAGGACCGCGCCGTGGATCCCGCGGTTGAGACGCCCATTCCCGCGCCCGCGCTGGAATCCGCCGTCGGCATCCGTTTCCTCCAACACCACCAGATTCCCCTGCCGCAGCGACTCGCCGAGCGCGTTCAGCTGGTGCCGCTCAAGGGTGTGATTCACGGCGAATTGCGGACCATTGCCTTCGGGAACGACACCGAATACGCGGTGCTCGATGCCCTCGGCATGGCGCTCGACAACAGCAATTACGTCGAACGCTGGAACGGCAGTGCGTGGCTGGACGCCAAGTTCAACCCCACGGGCCAGGCTGCACCCGCCGTCACGGACGATTCGGCCCTCGTGACTTATGATCGGACCCAGCTCGCGGACATTCCGCGCTTGCTCGAGCCAATCGGCTTCAAGTGGGACTTCGCCCGCCAGCGCTGGCTGATGCGCGTCACCGCGAAGTTCCCGGACCAGTTCATGAACTGGCTCGCGAGCGTGCCTCCGACGGTGCAGCTCGAACTCAAGGGCGAACTCGGCGCGTTCACCAACGCCACCGTCGCCGGCCGCGTGCGGCTCGATGTGCAGCAGTCTGAGGCCGGCACGGACTGGTTCGATCTCCGGGTCGTTCTCGACGTCACCGATACGCAGCTCACGAAGGAAGAGGTCAAGCTGTTGCTCGACGCCCGCGGCAAGTGGGTTCGGCTCGGCAGCAAGGGCTGGCGCAAGCTGGAGTTCAAGCTGTCCGCCGAGGAGGACGCCCAGCTCGCGAAGCTCGGCATCAATCCGCACGAGCTCACCTCCGAACCCCAGCGCCTGCACGCACTGCAACTGGCCGATTCCGCGGCAAAGCAGTTTGTCGGCGACGAAAAGTTCGCGCTCATCCAGCGCCGGGCTGCGGAGCTGCAGGCCCGCGTCACCCCGGAAGTTCCCGGGGGCGTCAATGCGGAGCTGCGCCCCTACCAGCGCGATGGCTTCCACTTCCTCTGTTACCTCGCCGCCAACCGTTTCGGCGGCATCCTCGCGGACGACATGGGTCTCGGCAAAACCCTCCAGACCCTGACGTGGCTCGCCTGGCAAAATGAGGACCGCCGCGCCAACGCCGCCGCGCTGGACGTCACCGCCGAACCCGCATCCGTCGCACCGGCGAAACCGGCCCGCGGCAAGAGGAAGTCCGCGGAGGCCGTTGTGCCCGTCTCCGGACCGCCCCCGTTCCTGGTCGTCTGTCCGAAATCCGTGACCGACAACTGGCGGGCCGAGGCCACGCGTTTCGTGCCGCACCTGCGGGTCCGCACCTGGTCCGGAGAGGAAGTCCGGTCACTGCCCGCCCTCATCGGCGCGGCCGACCTGCACATCATCAACTACAACCAGCTCCGCATCGTGGGCGAAGGGCTGAGTCAGGTGGAGTTCCACACTATCATCCTCGACGAGGGCCAATACATCAAAAACCCCACGAGCATCACGGCGCAGCTCGCCCGCGCGCTCCGCGCCCGCCATCGCCTCGTGCTCTCCGGCACTCCGATCGAGAACAAGCTCCTCGATCTCTGGAGCCTCATGAGCTTCGCGATGCCGGGTGCGCTGGGGAACCGCAACGAATTCCAGAAGCTCTTCGATTCCAAGGCTGACCCATTGGCCCGCCAACGTCTCGGCGCCCGCGTGCGTCCGTTCCTCCTGCGCCGCACCAAGGCCCAGGTCGCCAAGGACCTGCCCGACCGCATCGAGGAAGACCTCTTCTGCGAACTCGAGGGCGAGCAGAAGACGCTCTACCGCGCGGAGCTGAAGCGCGCCCAGGCCATGCTGTTGCGGGTCAACACGCCGGCCGCGTTGGCCAAGCATCGGTTCAACTTCCTGACTTCACTGCTCCGGCTCCGGCAGATCTGCTGTCATCCCCGCCTTGCGAAGCCGGATTCCAAGGCGGAATCGGCCAAGGTCGAAGCGCTCCTCGAAACGCTGGAACCGCTCATGGAGGAAGGCCAGAAGGTCCTGGTTTTCTCGCAGTTCGTGGAAATGCTCGACCTGCTCCGCACCGCCATCACCGAACGAAACTGGGCGAGTTATTACCTCGTGGGCGGCACCGAAAAACGCGGCGATCTGGTCCGCCAGTTCCAGGCCCACGATGGCGCGGCGGTGTTCCTGATCTCGCTCAAGGCCGGCGGTTTCGGCCTCAACCTCACCGCGGCCAGCTACGTGGTCCTGTTCGACCCCTGGTGGAATCCGGCCGTCGAGGCGCAGGCAATCGACCGTTCCCACCGCATCGGCCAGCACCAGAAGGTCATCGCCTACCGGCTGCTCATCAAGGACTCCATCGAGGAGAAGATCCGCGCCCTGCAGGCCAAAAAGTCGCAGCTCGCGAACGACATCCTCGGTGAGGAGAAATTCGCCCAAAGCCTGTCGCTGGACGACCTCAAGTTCCTGCTCGCCGACTGAAGGACCCGAAGCACCGGGCCAAACCCAGCGGCGTCCCGGCATCACTCCCTCATCCGGCGAAATCAGTCCGGCCGAGGATCCATTCCGCCGCGGCCGGCACGTCGTCCACGACGACGGCCCGGGTCAGGCGTGCGGCTTCCTTGCGTTCGGTTTCTGCGCCGTAGCCGGTGCGGACCAGCAGGCTCGCCGCACAGCCGGCATTCCAGCCGGTCTCCACGTCGATGAACTTGTCGCCGATCATGTAGCTGCGGCCGAGGTCCACCCCGAACTCATCCCGCGCCTCGAAGAGCGACTGGGGCGACGGCTTGCGGTTACGGCTCGGCTGTTCCGGTGCCTCCGGCGAGAAGTAGATCCGGTCAAAGGCCACCCCGAGCGGCGCCAGCAGCTCGTTCATCCGGGCATTCACCGCGTGCATGTCGGCCTCGGTGTAGTAGCCACGGCCGATGCCGGACTGGTTGGTCACAATGAACAGACGGAAGCCCGTGTCCCGCAGCCGCCGCAAGGCCGCCCCCACGCCCGGGATCAGCTCGAACTGCTCCGGTTTGGACAGGTAGTGGCGGTCCACGTTGATGGTGCCGTCCCGGTCAAGGAAGACGGCTTTCACGGCGCGCTGCATCGTGGGCAAAGCCTACTGGCGAGCGTCGGCCCATGTCAGCCCCCGAGCGCGCGCTGGTAGGCCCGCACGATTTCCCACGCGCTGCCCAGCACGCCCGCCGCCACCAGTGTCCCCATCAGCCAACGTGCCTGCCGCCGAGTGCGTTCCGGCACGAAATCCCAGTCCAGATAGGTCTCCTCCGTCCGCGCGGAAAGGTGCCGGAACCGCATCACTTCCCGGCACTGGTCCGCCAACCGCGCCTCGGGGTTGGGCCACATTGGCACCGATTTCTCCGCTCTGTTCTTAGCCCAAACCGCCTGCTTGCCTTTCCCCCGTAAAGCCCGTAATCACAAATCACCATTAGCGCCAACTCCCGGACCAGCCTGTTTGCTAGCCCAAGCCGAGTTTGGCCTAATATCTGTTAGGCGGCAGCCGAGCGTCATGCGAAATCACGTTGCCATTGCTGCGGTGCTGCTCACACTGTTCTGTTGTTCGTGCCAGCACGGCAGGCAGGAGTCGCAGACGAGCACGGAGAAGATTCGCGTGATGATAAGCGGTTGGGTGGAACGCCCGGGTTTCTACGACTTGGATAGCACGGCCACTTTGGAGACCGCCACCCGTGTGAGCGGCGGATGGTCTGTGCACACCGACGTGGAGCGGCTTCGCACCATCAGGCTGATCAGGCAGTCAGCCGGACAGACGAACGAATTGAAGTTTCGAGTTAGAGATACCGCACTGGACACGATACATTTGAGCGATGGTGATGAGCTTAGATATACAGCAGTGCTTTGGTGACGTGCCGCCTCCTGAAGAGCTGGACGCGCAAATGCTTGAGGCGCAATGTGACAGCCGAATCCAGCTCTTTACGTCATTGCTCCGCCGCGCCGGCGGTTGGTTCGCTAACCATGCGCTGCAGCGCCTACGAGGTTTGTCAAAGGGTGACGATGGGTCCGGCAGGTGTTCTTGGGGATTGACGGTAGCGCGCGGAGCGGAGTGGAACGGAGCGGAG
>Ga0169931_10000741_pt1 | contig 54382 bp, 47 predicted proteins | sample Kivu_15m_20L_FD_129675 | JGI IMG/M metagenome (GOLD analysis project Ga0169931, IMG submission 129675) | Freshwater microbial communities from Lake Kivu, Western Province, Rwanda to study Microbial Dark Matter (Phase II) - Kivu_15m_20L... | ecosystem: Environmental > Aquatic > Freshwater > Lake...
AGACAGTTAAATCGCCGTTTAGGTATAATTTCCCAGGATTTATTGTCACAGGTTCAACTCTTATCCTTATCACAGATAGAGACTTTAGGTGAAGATTTATTAGACTTTACCACCGTAAATGATTTACAACAATGGTTACAGTCTCATCCAATTTAATACAGGCAAACTCAGAAATAAAGCAGAAACATCTCCTAGTGCGGGCAAAATGCCCGCTTACGTATAAAAAAGCCTGAAAGTTAGGCCTTTTACTCTTCCTTCTGCTGTAATTTACCAATTCATAAAAATGGTGCGTTAGGCATAGCCTAAACACACATTGATACTTCCATACAATCGGCAGTATTTATCAACTTGCTGATTCTGGCGAAGATTCCGATTTTTCCGGCTTGAGTAAAGGAAAGGCGATCGCATCCCGAATACTTGCACAATCAGTTAACAACATCACCAACCGATCAATCCCAATACCCAAACCACCTGTAGGAGGCATTCCATATTCCAAAGCTGTGAGAAAATCCTCATCAACACCCTGGGCTTCCAAATCACCAGCAGCTTTAAGGGCGGCTTGGGCTTCTAAACGTTGTCTTTGGTCGATGGGATCTGTCAACTCAGAAAAACTGTTAGCAGTCTCTCGCCCCACAATAAATAACTCAAATCGTTCCACCAAACCAGGCTGAGAACGATGGGGTTTAGCTAGGGGGGAAATTTCTACTGGATAATCAATCACAAAAGTAGGCTGAATTAATTTTTCCTCTACCTTTTGTTCAAAAGCCTCATTCAACAACTTACCAATTGACGGCATATCTTCTATACCTTCTATCCCCGCATTATTACTAGCCGCCTTCGCCTCCGCCAAGGTAGAGAAAGAATTAAAGTCTAAACCTGTATGTTCTTTAACTAAATCGTGCATGGTCACCCGTCGCCAAGGTGGTGATAAATCTATCAGGGTTCCTTGGTAGGTAATTTGTAGTGTACTGAGTACCTCTTGGGCAACAGTGGTAATAATTCCCTCTGTGAGAGCCATCATATCCTGATAGTCGGCGTAGGCTTGGTATACCTCAATTGAAGTAAACTCAGGATTATGGCGAGTCGATACTCCCTCATTACGAAAAATTCGCCCCAATTCAAATACCTTTTCAAAACCACCCACAATCAAGCGTTTTAAATGAAGTTCTGTAGCAATTCGCAAATACAACTCCATTTCTAAAGTGTTGTGGTAAGTAATAAACGGACGCGCATCAGCCCCCCCGGCCTCACTTTGTAGAACAGGAGTTTCAATTTCCAGAAAATCCCGTTCTGACAAATAGCGGCGAATACCTGCCGTAATTTGAGCGCGACGGCGGAAAGTTTGCCGCACCTCCGGGTTAACAATCAAATCAACATAGCGCTGGCGGTAGCGTTTAGCAACATCTGTTAAACCATGCCACTTGTCCGGTAGGGGTAACAGGGATTTTGTGAGGATGGTGTATTCTGTGACGTAAACCGATAATTCGCCCTTTTCAGTCCGTTTAATTGTGCCCTTCGCTCCGATAATATCACCAGCATCGGTCAATTGTTTTAAGTGAGTAAAGGCATTGACATCAACATCTGCCATACCTTCTTGAATGCGATTTTTTTCTAGATAAAGTTGAATAGTGCCAGTTTCATCTTGCAAAGTGAAGAAAGCCAGTTTACCGAAAACACGACGCGCCATAATGCGCCCAGCAACGGCAACATCCAAATCAACCTCCTCACCACTGGCTAAATCGGCAAATTTTGCCTGCAATTCGGATGTGTTATGAGTAGACTCCCAACGATAGGCATAAGGATTAGATCCTAGCTGCTTGAGTTGATTGACTTTTTCCAGTCTAGTGGCACGGATATCTTCTTCCGACATGGTAACGAACTAAATAGGGCAAGATATTTAACAATACATTATAAATGCTGGAAAACTTGACCAACAGAATCTGATTAAAAGCTCTTCCTTCTAAGACAGCTTTTTTGGTTCCTATAGATTGCCATATTGAGAAATGCTTAGTTAAATTTATTGCCAACTTCAACCAATCAATAATTTGCTTGCCAAGACGATACTTCGCCCCGTCAGGGGCGAATTCTCATCTTCATTCTGAAATATATTTAAGCAATTTTCAAATCTGAATTGTTGAATTTTGCTGAAAATTGCCCATGGTTCAACTAGTCAGACTTTTTCATTTTGTTAATCTGTTCTTGCAATTCTTCAATTTGTTGGCGCAAAATTTCCGCTTCCTGTGAGGAATTTTCAGCCGTAACATCTACTGATCCTGATGCAGGCGATCGCTGATAATTTCCTACGCGAATTTGCTGATAGTGTTCAGATACAAACCAATCTTGTAAATACCGTAAGCGTTCCCCCGGAAAAGGATGGCTCAACATCATGCCTTGAGCGCCATTATACAGCAAAAACTTATAAACCTGATTCAGTCCACTATCATCTAGTGAATGATAACTTTCTGACTGCTTAACAAATTCCGGTAAGCTACACTCATGAGCATATTTAATACTACCGCCAGAAACTTTCATCATGGATGACATAACAGTGTTTAAGTCATCCATGACCAACAAAGCAGCCCGGTCTGCCGTTAACTCGGCTTTACGTCGCCATTCAAAAAAGGCATAAATTAAAGCTTGAGAGACGAAATTGCCAATACCCAAGGTTAATTCCCCCAAGGCAGAAGCAGCACTCATAGCCCACATAGCCATTTGAATTAAAATAGTATGACCACATTTAATATGACCCAGTTCATGGGCTAAAACCGCCCTGATCTCAGACGGCTCAAGTAAGTCTAAGATCCCTGTGTTGATCACTATGTAAGGATTTTCTTGCCCCAGAGCATAACTATTAGCTTGGGGATTCTGCTCCACAAACAAAGCAGGTTCTGGGTAAACGTCCAAATCCCGCACACACTCCCGAAACATCTGGTAAATAGTGGAATATTGACGCGGACCAACTTGGATGGTGTTACCCATCAGATAGACTAATTGGGGGCGTTCGTAGACAAATTCCACAAATTTACGAGCTATTAAATCAAATCCTGGTAAATTTCGTAAAGCCTCCTCGGCTTGGCGATCCAGTGGATGCCTGAAAGCCTCGCTCGATATTCCTGTGTAAGTTGGCATAATTGAGGGTAATGGGTGATAGGTCTTGAGTAGTCGCTAACGACTAATCACAAGATAATAGAAATGGCACGATTGGAATTAGAAGTTACTTTGTATGGGATGAAAAGCTTGTGATTGAGGCTGAAGTTCACTTGTCACTACATAACTTCCTGCGATCGCAGGCGGGGTTTCCCTCCTGGCCGCATCATTTAACCATGGCGCGGTTAGTGGCACGCGCCTTGCGTCTAGGACGTAGCGCCTTAATTCAAGTCGGCGCAGTTTCTGGCTATCAAGGTCGGTATCGCACTAGTTTTGTGGCATCAGCCTTGATGTGGCACGGTCCAGTAATCATTGTCGCCCCAGAAGCAATCCAGCAAAGTCTTCTGCAAGTTGAAATTCCCCGGCTTCAGCCTTGGCTACAAGCTAACAAACCCATCCGAATCGGTGAAGTTTGGCCTGGATCAGACTTTCAAGGACTACTGCTAACCTCGCCTCAAGCATGGTTAAAAGGGCAGTTCACATCTGCTGATCATTTTCCTCCCAGTATTCCCACGATTATTGACGGAGTAGATGACTTAGAAGACTGGGTACGTCATCAACTTACCCAAGTTATTCAACCCCATGATTGGGATCAACTCATCTTAGCTTGTCCTCATCAAGCAGAAATCATTCGCTCTGCACAGGCAAAACTGGCTCACGAATTATTCCAGCACCCTGCTAATCCTTACCATTGCTATCTAATTTCTCCGTTAGAAATAGATATTTTGGGTGATCTATATTCACACTTGGACTCAGTATCAACATTACCAGATCCCTGGAAAAATTTCTGGCAGCAATTCCCACCGAATCATCACAATCCCTCCCCCTCATCCCCTTCTGCTCTATTTTGGGCAACCATTGCCCGTCGTCAAGGATTATTTTCTTTACACTATGCCCCCACGGAATTAGGAACAACTCTCGCCCCTATTTGGCAGAAACAACCAGTGGTATTAATTGGTAGCGCTTTAGAATCAGAAACTGAAGCTCCATTATTTCGTCAACGTCTGGGTTTAGCTCAAGTAACTTGCTTAAAATTCTCCAATGATACCCAAAACCCAGCAATTCAACTATATTTACCACCAAAGTTACCTCTACCCAATACCCCAGAATTTCAAGCCGCCTTTATTCACAAAGTCCGCACCCTGGTTTGTCTCAGTGCTACAGCCCCTGGTTTGACAGTGGTACTGGTGGGAGATGTACCACTAAAAGCTCAAGTCGGTGCCATTCTAGCCTCAGAGTTTGGTTCACGGGTGCAGGTGGAAAAAACTTGTTTAGATGAAAATGGAATTTTGGTCAGTGGGTGGGAATTTTGGCGATCGCATCAAACTGTTTTACCAGCACCCCATTTGTTCATTATTGCCACCCTGCCCCTACCATCTTTGGAAAATCCCCTGGTGGCTGGTAGAGTTGCTTATTACAAGCGATCGCATCAAGACTGGTTTCGTTTATTTTTATTACCAACTGCCTTAAATGAACTACAAAGAGCCATCGCACCAGTCCGAGAAAATCACGGTATTGTTGCTTTACTTGACAGTCGTGTAGTTAATCGCAGTTATGGCGCTCAAGTATTAGCTGTTCTCAGTCCCCTAGCCCGCATTAACTATCTTGATCCCAGTCTGTTTTCCCATCCAAATGATCAAAATTCTGATTAGCTAAGTATTTACGTTTTGTCAACTACCCCGCGATCCCGTCATAGCAAGCGCTATCATCAATTTTGGTGCAACTGTATTTAAACCTGATTAATTTTGAATTGAAATTTGAATTGCCGATTATGGGTGAAGCAAAGCGTCGTAAAACCACACTAGGAGAAAAGTACGGTCAAGAAGCCCGCATCTTGCCTTGGGTTCCCATCACCAAAAGCCAGTCTGAACAGTTTATGAAGTGGACAACTCGTGGAACCTGGTTCTGTATTGGTGTTATGGTAGTAGCTTGGATAACTATCCGTTTTATCGGTCCAGCTTTCGGTTGGTGGCAAGTGGTTTATTAAAATAACCACCGCTATACTCAAAATAACAGCTATGGCGGTGGTTTCCACTTTTAAAGTTTGTCACAATTTTTGACTTTAATTGGTTATGATCAAAATAGGTTTTATGTAGCCGATACAACCTTTTTTAATTACCCAGACTAAATTTTAGGTTTTTGGGTAGATGTTGTGGCAAAACCCCAAGCAGGGACAAAAGACTGGCAAAATGGCAACATACTGATCCAATGTTCAGTTATTGTCGGTATTAACTCACGGATGTTTATAGCATTTCTTAAACACGTGACATACAAATGTAAATGATCGTCTTGCAGTGCGGGCATCTTGACCGCCAAGGATGTACCTCATTTGGGCAAGATTCGCCATAGGAGAAGTATTGGACACTCTTGCGTAAATCACTTAAACATCCCTTGACCATTGCTCTTACATAGCCCATAGTCCTCAACCCCAAACTACCCAGTTATCCACCAAACCCTAAGAGGAGAAGTTGACTGTATGTACCCTATACCCGATCCCATGCCCACTAAATTCTCTTTTAGGCGCGCACAAATCATTTAACACTCTCCTCCCCAAAGCCTGAAAGACTCTCACCCTGAGTCTACTCACACCAGACTTCATAGATTCTATAAAAATGATATCCGTGGCTGTCCTGCTGTTGACCAATAACAAACTTACGTTGGGCTTAAGTCCGAATCATTTCAGGTAAGCATTGAATCGCACAGCGATATGTAAAGAAGATTTAAATTCCTGAAATCCGTCCGATAAGTCCGATTGGGAAACTGAATACTTTGATACAGAACAAAGCATACCTACAAACTAGCCTAGGCTGGGTAGTCAACTAAGTTTTTCATTAAGTTTTGCTAAATGTAATGAATAGTTTACAATACCAGTGGATGAAAAAATCTAAAGAAAATATAAAAGAAACTCAAATCACAGTGGTGTCTGGAGGAAAAACGTGTTTCTGAGACTAGCTTATCAACACCGACAATTCGTCCAAGACTTGGTAATGAACCTACAAGCCTTGGCAATCGTACTAGAACGACGTGGATACCCCGCGTCCTGTTACACCTGCGGCGACCAGATGAATAGTGCCTCGTTTATGGTTAGCTTGGGCGACAATCACTTGATTAGATTTTTGGTATCCGATTACGGGATTACTTGGACAGAAATGCGAGATGACAGGGAGTTGATGAAGTTAGAAGGCGCAGAGGCAATTAATCAACTACAAGAACTCGCTAATCTTGTCAAAGAATCCACACCAGCTATTTCAGGTAACAGAACCCTGTCCAAAAAGTATTAGAAATCGCTCTAATTGATGGGATAGCGGACACATCGAACAAAAAGATGTCAATGCAGCCAAAGTAATTTTAAATCCTGCAAACGCGGCTCCGTCCGGCAGACGGGAAGTAACCCCAGTAGAGATATTCCCTCTACTTCTATTGGACCTGCGTCCAGTAAAAGCAAGGAACGTCAGTGACACTGGAATCCCCCGTCTTTAGGCGTGGTGAGTGTCAATTGCTCATTATCGGGCTGTCACCCAACTTAAACTGGGTTAATAAAAACATTATGAGAAAATTAACTCAAAAATGTCCGAACAAAAACCAGGTTCAACACAACTACCACCAACTAGCTCCCTTGATGTTCCATCCCACCAGGACTTTGAGAGTTGGTTTGAGTATCCCGTCAGAGTCCAACCCCACCATACTGACTATGGCGGTATTGTCTGGCATGGTACTTACATTGCTTGGATGGAAGAAGCACGGGTAGAATCCTTACGCTCTATCGGCATTGAATTTGCTGATTTAGTCGCCCTAGGCTGTGATTTACCCGTTGTTGAACTTTCCCTACGTTATCACCGTGCAATTCAGTTGGGAATGGCAGTAATTGTTAAAACACGTATGGCCGAAGTTACTGGCGTGCGTATGAACTGGGATTATGCAATTGTCTCAACTGATGGACAGGAATTATATACTACAGCCAAGGTGACATTAGTAGCGTTAGATCGGGAACGGGGTAAGATCATGCGTCAGCTACCCACAAATGTTAAAGATGCCTTAGCTAAAATTACTAGGATACATATTTAGATTCGAGATTTGAGATTTGAGATTTGAGATTTTGGATTTTGGATTACTCCTATCCCAGCAAAAGCTTACTTAGATTTTTACTTTGGGGAAACTGTTTGAGCAAATTGCATAATCTGATCCCAAATATCTTGAGGTGTAATCCCAAACCCGATATTTAATAAAACCAGTATGGAAGCAATTATTAAGGCATTCTTCAACGTAGTTTTCAGAACTTTAAACAATATGACAAATACTATCCAAGCAACTATTAGGGTAGGAATCATAAAACTCAATTTCTTGAATGGTGTTTAAAAAATTTGAGGGATCAGAAATTTAAGTTAATTGCCTCACCATAACATAAATTATCGCAAAGTAGATAAAAGTCTCAGATGCTTATGTACTCATGACCAATGACCAATGATTAAACTAGCGAGAAGGTTTTTGTTAATAACCCTTCTCACTAGTACTTATGTACCGTAAATTGGTTTAGTGCAACGAAATCATCTGAGAAGAAGACTCTAACTTGTTAGCCGCGGTTAAAACTTCTTGTCTAGCCCATTGATCTGCTGCCAAAATATCATCTAACGAAGGATGATTACAGTTATGATGTAAGTGGCGATCGCAGACCATTTCGATACATCTGGGAATATCTAAAAATCCAATTTTTTCCGCCAAGAATAAAGCAACCGCCTGTTCATTAGCAGCATTTAACACAGCCGGCATAGAACCCCCAGCCCGACCAGCAGCATAAGCCAACTGCATACAAGGATACTTTTGGTGATCAGGTTCACGGAAAGTTAAATTACCAGCTTTGACCAAATCCAGCCTTTCCCAATCAGTGTAGATCCGCTCAGGCCAAGATAAAGCATAAAGTAAAGGCAAGCGCATATCAGGCCAACCGAGTTGAGCCAAAACAGATGTATCTTGTAACTCAATCAAAGAGTGAATAATACTTTGGGGATGAATGACAATATCAATATCTTGATAATCTAAGCCAAAAAGGAAATGAGCCTCAATCACCTCTAGTCCCTTATTCATCAAAGTAGCCGAATCTACAGTGATTTTTCGCCCCATTGACCAATTAGGATGCTTCAAAGCATCAGCAACTGTCACCTCTGCTAACTTTTCTACATCCCAATCTCGGAAAGCCCCACCAGAAGCCGTGAGCAAAATTCGCCGCAAGCCACCTTGGGGAACACCTTGAAGACACTGAAATATTGCTGAATGTTCCGAGTCAGCAGGTAATAGTTTTACACCATGTTTTTCCACCAGAGGTAGAACCACCGGACCTCCAGCAATTAAAGTTTCTTTATTTGCTAAGGCGATATCTTTACCTGCTTCAATAGCAGCGATGGTTGGTAGTAAACCAGCACAACCCACAATACCCGTAATAACAGTTTCCGCATCACCATAACGGGACACTTCCATAACTCCAGAAATACCAGCTAGTAAAATCGGTTGGGGATCAAGGTCTTTGATAGCGGCTTGCAGTTCTGGTAATTTCTCCTCAGCAGAAATCGCCGCTATACTTGGCCTAAATTGGCGAATTTGATCCGCCAACATTTCCACATTGCTCCCAGCAGCCAATCCCACTATCCGAAACTGATCTGGGTACTGAGTAACGATATCTAAAGTTTGAGTACCGATTGAGCCGGTAGAACCAAGAAGAGTAATAGCTTTCACAATTTCTTAAGAATTTACAGACAACTTCTAGTTTGACACTCTCCCGTACCACATTGTCCCGTATTTTTTCAGGATAAATCATCCCTTTGTGTTTTTCTCATTCATTCCTGACACATTTGAACCCAAATTTTGAGATAATACGTGAGTCTTAAGTAATAATTCCTATCACACAAATATGAATATGCTGACTAAAAATAATTTTTGGGTACGGTGGAAAAACAATGTCATTCACTCTGGTGTCGGTTGGATGATTTGTGTAAGTACTTTAGTGTTATTTGTCTGTAGCAGTTTAAGACACTTTTTATTTCAATCGACTGCTTTGGATTTAGCAGTGTTTGACCAATGGATATATTTAACGAGTCAAGGATTACCACCTATTTCATCTTTCTTCGGCTTTCACATGATCGGGGATCATGCTGCTTTTATTCTATATCTCATTGCTCTACCATATAGAATTTATCCAGATGTACATTGGTTATTTTTTATTCAAGCTTTCGCTCTAGGACTAGGATGTTTACCTATATACACCCTGGGTTTGCAAATCGGTTTATCTGTAACTTACGCCCGAACAGTAGCTATTTCTTACTTGCTATATCCCGCCTTATTTAATATTAATTTTTTTACTGATTTCCGCCCAGAGGCAATTGCAGTACCGGCAATATTATGGGCTATGTGGGCAGGAATTGCAGGCAAAAATAGACAGTTGATTATAGCTATTACATTAGTATTAATTTGCAAAGATACTTTAAGTTTAACTGTTATTGCTTTTGGAATCTGGTTGTGGTTGAGTCAGGATCGACGTATTTATGGAATTGGTTGTATATTAGCAGGTGTAGTTTGGTATTTCCTGACAATTGGTTATCTTGTTCCTCTGTTGAGAGGTGGAGAGGCAGGCGGTGTTATATTTTATAATTCTCTGGGTGATTCCCCTAGTCAAATTATATCGAATATAATCACTAATCCCGGCTTGATTTTAGGAAAATTCTTTTCACCTGACACAATCCTTTATTATTTGCTACTTTCATTACCAGTAATCATTGGCTTACACTGGCGGCAATTAATAACATTCTTACCAGCGCTACCCATGTTACTGCTTAATGTTATTTCCGACTATTGGGCCCAAAGAGATTTAATTCATCATTATTCTTTGCCAATTTTTCCGTTTATTATCGTGTGGCTACTGCGTTCATTAAAGCAGTATCAAAAAGAGAACAAAAGACGTTGGCTTAAGCCTCATACTTTAATAACCTGGGCTGTTCTTATGTTTCTGATCTTAGGCAAGTATGAGTTTTTTATCACTCGCTATTTATCAAATCTACCCAATCTTGATTCTTTGCATACGGCGGTTAGTTTAGTACCAAGTCAAGCCAGTGTCATCACCACCTCAAGAATAGCCCCCCATGTGAGCCAGCGACCAAATATTCAACTAACTAATACAAATTTAAATTCTGCAAAAATCAGTGACCAACAATTTGATTATGTGTTGTTGGATTTAAATAGGAATAAAAAGCACAATCTTGAGTTTAATCCTGATTTGCTAAATGAACTCAAAAATGACCAAGTATTTAATTTGCTCTATCACAAATCTAGTGTTTATTTATTTGTTAAATCACAGGTAAAAAAAACTGATTACCAGAGAAAAAAAGAAGGTTTGAGGACAGGAATTAATTAAGGGGCGCAACTAAAGTAAACTCTTTATATGTGGCCAAAAATTTACTTTTAGGCAAATTCATATTTGCTAAAGTGGCATTATCTAATAGTAAATAACATTTATTTGACCACATTTGTTTTAATATAGGCTCACTGGCAGGTATGACTTGGCAATCACAGTAAAAATCTAAACTAGGACGACCATAAGCAAAAGAAGTATAAACTTTCGTTCCCGGAGAAACATGGGCGCGAATTAGTGCAGCAACCGGCTTGACCGGAAAGCTTTCGTTTAACTCCCAAATCCAAGACCCAGAACTCATTAATAATCCTAAAACTAAATACATCCCAAAAAACAGCACCAGAATAAAACCGCGATGGCGCTCTTTAATCAGCCATGCAGCCACAACCATACTGATAACTAACACAAAACTCATGACTATCAATATGGGCTGAGGATCAGCAAAGGTAAAGTAAATACATCCCCCCATACCTGCTATAGCGATGATAATTAAGAAGATCGCCCAATATTTATTAATTACATGGCGACGTTGCCAAACTTCGCTCAACTTTGCCCCAATAGCTAAAGCTAAAAAAGGATAAATCGGCATGATATACCAGGGTAATTTTGTTCTCATCACAGAAATACTGAAAAAATAAACAATTGTGCCGATGAGAATTAGACGCGCCCAAGTAGTATGATGTTTTTTTGCCGCTAGATGTAAACCACCCGGCAAAAATATTATCCAGGGAAAACCGTATTTAATTAATTCAATTAAATAGTACCAAAAAGGACCACCATGACCTTCTACAGATTGGGTTAGGCGATTAAAAGTTTGTGCCTGAAAATTGATTTGTAAAAAATTATCGCCATAATGTTGCCATTGGGCAATGTACCAACCTAAAGGACCAGCAGTTCCCAACAAAATTCCCCACCAGAAATAGGGGTTTTTCCACAGAGTTAATTCTCTCTCAGCAATCACGAATAAACAAGCGATCGCACCCAGCAATAAAACTAACATTCCTTTAGTCAGAGTAACTAGCCCCAAACAAATACCCACACCTAAAGCATACTGTTTATTTTTACGTGCTTTGAGTAAGAAAAATAACGATAAAAGAAAAAAAGAAATACTCGCCCCATCTAACATCGCTAATCTGCCATGACGTACCACAGGCAACATTGTTAAATAAACCAATCCTGCAAACACAGCTGGCAAATTTTCCTGAAAGACCAAACCTCCTATTAAATACAGTAGAGGTACTCCCAGGGCAGTTAATACAGCACTTGGTAAACGTGTTGTCCACTCATTCACACCTCCTAAAGAGTAAGCCCAAGCAATCAACAAGTGAATCAGGGGGGGTTTATTGTGATAAGGTTCATCTCCCAACGTGGGGTAAAGCCAACCCAGAGAACCAACTGAGTCCCGCCAAATTTCCCTGGCAACCTGCGCTACAGTACCCTCGTCCCAGTCTCGTAAAGGTAGGTTGCCCAAAAATATTAGCCACAGAATCAGAGATGCTACAACTAAGCTAAATAGCCATTCTTTGTCTCGGAATGGACGCATATCTAAAAATAAATGAGTAAATGGTATAGAGATTAACGACTTAGTTTAACTGAACAGTGGGAAACTATATACAGTTAATTATCGTCGTTTTATTTGGTAGCAGACAAAAGGTGGCACTCAGTCAGCTAAAAGTTTAACTTTTTCTTAAAACAGAACAATAGCATTCAGTAGTAAAATATACTATGTTTACTACATGATTGACCTGTTCTCCCATCTTGTTGCATAGATAACCCCAACCAGACAAAATACTTGGTTAGTGGAGAATAATCAGATTGTTAAATATCTACAAAATATTTACAAATATTACATGGCTATTGCTTATCCAAAGCCAAATGATTTAGGTTAAAGTTGAGTTCTTATCAACCCACAAACCATATTTATTGAGTTTTTACTAGTCTGTATCTAAAATTTCTGGATACTAGTAAAAATCTTTGTATTTAATATTTAGAAACAACTGTGCTATTAAGTACCGTGAGAACCTTAATTAATTGGTTCTACCCTTGAAGGAGCTATGAAGTGGAAAATAATAAGTTTTTTCTTTGGCCACAAGGAATATTAATTGCATTGCTCGCCTTGAGTGCTACTTTTAGCCTCAGCTTAATGCTACTCATCAAGCCCAATGCTTCTGATGCACAGGGGCGAGCAAGTATAGATATAAATAATTGGCTACCTGCTAAAATCGGAACTCAGCAGCAAATTGAGAAATTTAAAGCCTCCATGCTTACCACTTGGCTGCAGGAAGCCAACACCAAAGGTTTTATCTCAGCTGCACCAGTACAGTTTCAAGGACAAACCCTCAACGAAGTCAAGCTGAATAAAGGTGAAAAAGTAATTGCTTTAACCTTTGATGATGGACCCTGGCCAAAAACAACTTCACAAACGTTAGATATTCTCAAAAAAAATAATATTAAAGCCACATTTTTTGTCGTTGGAAGAAATGTCAAGAATTATCCCAATGAAGTTAAAAGAATCATCGCCGAAGGTCACGCCATTGGTAATCACACTTGGCATCATTGGTATCATTATATGAATCCCCAAGTAGCAGCCTACGAAGTCGCCCACACAACAGACCTAATTTATAAAACTACTGGTGTAAAAACAAATTTGTTTCGACCACCAGGGGGAATTATGCACAATGGAGTTGCAGCCTACGCTCGAAACAGTAAGTATGCCGTTATTATGTGGTCTTCTGACTCATTAGACTACTCTGTTCCTAGTGTTCCTAAGTTAGTTAATAATGTTTTTAGAAACGCAGCACCCGGTGGCATCGTGTTATTACATGATGGAGGTGGGAATCGTTCCCAAACAGTGCAAGCTTTACCAGTAATCATTAATAAATTTCGCCAGCAAGGCTACAAATTTGTGACTGTTCCAGAACTTTTAGCCATGAAAGATCAGGAACAAGCAAAGATGGAAGGAAATTAAAAAAACATCATCAACCTCAGACACCCGACCTTTAAAAAAAAGTCGGGTATCTTATTGTTTTAAACTGAACTCAAATGTTTTTCTACCACAGCTTGGGGATTTGCTTCTGGACTATCAGCCTCAGAAGGTGGAACCAATTGCCAGAACTTAGGCAAATATTCTGGCCAGTTTTGGAGAATCATTTTCGCCTTTGGTGAACCAGTGCGATCGCCATGAGTTCTAATTAACTCTTGCAATTGTTTCGCCCCGGCTGCTGTTAGCACTCGCTGGATTTTGACAATTTCTGGATTGACTAACTCAGGGAATGAATTATCTTCATCCAAGAAATATGCTAGTCCACCAGTCATCCCCGCGCCCACATTACGTCCCACTTTACCCAGGACAACAATTACGCCACCAGTCATATACTCGCAGCAGTGATCCCCAGCACCTTCAATTACAGCCACCCCTTTAGAATTTCGCACAGCAAACCGTTCACCAGCCAAGCCGTTGACAAATAACACCCCACCAGTAGAACCATAAAGACAGGTATTACCAACAATCACATTTTGTGATGGGTCATAAGTAGCATCACCAGGGGGTTGAATAATAATTTCACCACCGTGCATTCCCTTACCCACATAATCATTGGCTTCCCCTTCCAGTTTCAAAATCATCCCTGGGAGGTTGAAAGCACCAAAGCTTTGACCCGCACTACCATGGAAATTAAGATTAATTTGTCCCTCGAAACCACCATCACCATATTTACAAGCAATGGCACCAGCCAACCGCGCCCCCACTGTTCTGTCAGTGTTGACTAAGCATAAACTTTTGCTGACCGTGGATTGATTGCTAATAGCTGCTTGAATTTCTGGGTCAGCCAGCAATTGGTCATCCACCACCACACCGTTGCTGTGGACTTCTTCATGTACTAACCAGCTACGATCATTTTTGGTATCTGGTAATTGAAGTAAGCAGTCGAGGTTGAGGGCTTGGGTTTTGCTCACCTTTACCCCGTCGCGTATCTTCAATAAATCGGCACGTCCAATAATTTCTGACAGAGAACGATAGCCAAGTTTTGCCAGTATGTGACGCACTTCCTCAGCGATGAAGTAGAAGAAGTTGACCACGTGTTCCGGCATTCCTGTAAACCGTTTGCGGAGTTCTTCTTTTTGGGAAGCAACACCCACCGGGCAGTTATTGGTGTGGCAAATCCGCGCCATAATACAGCCTTCCGCAATCATCGCAATAGAACCAAACCCGAACTCTTCCCCACCCATCAAGGCCGCCATTACCACATCCCAACCACTTTTCAGTCCGCCATCTACACGCAAAATTACGCGATCGCGCAGTCCGTTTTGCAGCAAAACACGATGTACTTCACTTAAACCCAGTTCCCATGGTGAACCAGCGTGTTTAATAGAACTCAATGGTGATGCTCCAGTACCACCATCGTGACCGGATATCTGAATAATATCAGCGTTGGCTTTGGCCACACCCGCAGCAATAGTACCAATGCCAATTTCTGCCACCAGCTTCACTGACACCTGGGCTTTAGGGTTAATTTGGTGCAAGTCAAAAATCAGCTGTGCTAAGTCTTCTATCGAATAAATATCATGGTGGGGCGGCGGAGAAATCAAAGTTACACCCGGCTTAGAACGCCTTAACATAGCGATGTAAGAACTAACCTTTGCTCCCGGTAGTTGTCCACCCTCTCCAGGTTTAGCCCCTTGGGCAATTTTGATTTCAATTTGTCTAGCGCTGCTTAAATATCCCGGAGTTACCCCAAAGCGTCCTGATGCCACCTGCTTAATAGCACTAGAGGCCGTATCACCATTTTTTAATCCATGTAAATGGGGTAAGGTAGCTGATTTACCACTTGCGTCTACATCCTTAAGCACCTCATAACGTACTGGATCTTCCCCACCTTCCCCAGAATTAGATTTCCCACCAATCCGGTTCATAGCGATGGCCAAAGTTTCATGGGCTTCTCGTGACAAAGCCCCCAAAGACATTCCCCCAGTGCAGAAGCGTTTGACAATTTCATTAACTGACTCTACTTCCTCCAGGGGAATTGACCCGCGTAGCTGGCTACCCTGGGTTGCAGTTTGCAAGTCCAACAAATCACGTAAAGCCGTAACAGGTCGGTTTTGTAAGTGTTGTTTGTAAACTTCATAGTGGTCATACTGCTTCCCCTCCACCGCCTTATGCAGCGTCTTAGCCAGTTCCGGGTTATTCATGTGGTATTCCCCCCTGGGAAGACACTGAACAAAACCCATATTTTCTAACTTCTTGACTGTCAATTCTGGGAAGGCTTTGCTATGGAAAGACATCACTTCTTGTGCCAATTCCCTGACACTCAAGCCACCGATGCGAGAAGTTGTGCCATAAAATCCCAGCGCCAATAAATTTCCACCGATACCAATGGCTTCAAAAATTTGTGCTGCTTGATAGCTAGAAAGCAAGGAAATTCCCATTTTGGAGAGAATTTTCAGTAAACCTGAGTTAACAGCCCGGCGATAATTACCCAAAGCTTCCTCTAGAGTCAGGCTAGGAATTTTACCCCGTTCCATAAACTTTTGGGTTTTCGGTTCAAACCACCAATCGCGGATACTATCCAAAGCCGTGTAAGGACAAACTGCATCCACACCATAACCAATCAAACAAGCAAAGTGATGTGTACTCCAGCACTGAGCAGTATTGACAATCAACGAAGTTTTAGTACGCAATCCCTCACGAATCAAGTGATGATGTACCGCACCCGCCGCCAACAAAGGGGGAATGTAACTATATTCTGCGCTGATGCCTTTTCCTGTCTTTAGGTATCCATCACTCAAAATCAAAATTTTTGCCCCCGCCTTGACAGATTCAGCAGCTTGTGTTTGTAAACACCGTACAGCCTCTTGCAAACCCTCTGGACCCCATTCAATGGCGAACAAAGTTGATAACTCAGCCGTAGCAAACCCTGATAACCGAATCGCCTCCAGTTCTGATTCCATCAACACCGGGGATTCTAACTTTAATTTGCGGGCGTGTTCTGGTTTCACCTCTAATAAGTTACCCCGTTCCCCTAATTCCACATTTAAGGACATGACCAATTTTTCCCGCAGGGGGTCAATGGCTGGGTTAGTGACTTGAGCAAAACGCTGTTTGAAATAGTCATACAACAAGTGGGGTTTTTCTGACAGCACCGCTAAAGGGGTATCATCTCCCATGCAAAAAGTCGGCTCTTTACCCTCAATTGCCATTGGTTGAATCACCATTTCTACATCTTCTGTGGTGTAGCCAAAAGCTAATTGATGTCGCAGTAAAGTTTGTTTGTCAATGTTGTTGGTGGGAGTATGTCCCTTGCCATTAGAATAGTGTGAATCTTCTTCTACCAGATTTTTTAGTTCCAGGCGATATTTCTGCAGCCATTCTCCATAAGGGTATTGTTCGGCGACTCGCTGCTTAATTTCCCAATTCTTGAGGATTTCATGATTGACTAAATCCACAGCAATCATTTGTCCTGGTCCTAGTCTGCCCTTCTCGATGATGTTGGCTTCTGGGATGTCAACCACTCCAGCCTCCGAGGCTACAACAATATAATCATCTTTGGTAATGACATAACGTGCTGGTCTTAAACCGTTACGGTCTAATGTTGCTCCTACTTTTTCACCATCGCTAAATACTAACAGGGCTGGCCCGTCCCAGGCCTCTTGCAAACCGCTGTAATATTCGTAGAAATCAACTATTTCTGGATATTTAGCCAAAGAAGGCTGATTTTGGTATGCCTCTGGCACCATGATCATTAAAGCTTCCAGTGGGCTACGTCCTGATAGCACCATTAATTCTAGAACATTATCTAAGGTGGCTGAGTCGCTGTTATCAATGTGAACTATGGGCTTGAATTCATGGGAGCGATCGCCCCATACTGGATGATTCAAGGTAGCCTCTCGTGCCGTCATCCAATTAATGTTACCCAACAGGGTATTAATTTCACCGTTGTGACCTAAAAACCGCATTGGTTGAGCGAGAGGCCACTTAGGCATAGTATTAGTACTAAACCGACGGTGATAGACCGCAAAGGAACTTTTGTAAGCCGGATTTTTTAAATCCAGATAAAATTCTCCTAGTATAGCCGATCGCACCATACCTTTGTAAACAATTGTGCGACTGGACAAAGAACAAACATAGGATTCCTCAGAAATCTGTTTAGTAGCTGTGGAGATTCTTCTGCGGGTAATGTAGAGTTCCCTTTCTAGTTCTTCACCCGTCTTGTCAGCTGACGCTAGAAAAATTTGTTCTATCTGGGGTTGATTTTCTCTTGCTTGTCTCCCCAGTACGCTAGGTTCCACCGGGACTACTCGCCAACCCAGTACCCTCAAATTTTCTTCCGCCGCTATTTGCTCAATTGTGGCTTTAACTTTTGCGGCTATCTCCGGATTTTGGGGCAAAAATAACATCCCCACTGCTATTTTGCCAGAGGAATAGTCTTTTGGGAACAATTCCCAAGGTATAGATGTCAATATTCCCGCACCATCACCAGAGTCTTGGTCAGCACTACAACCACCCCTATGTTCCAAGCAGGTCAAACCTGCTAAAGCCTTTGTCACAATTTCGTGGCTGGCATGATTCCGGCGATGAGCAATAAAACCTACACCACAGGCATCTCGTTCTTCTACTAACCACCTTTGTCCTTGGTAGTTGTCTTGAGAGTTGATATCCGAAATTTTCATTGTTTGTGATTGATGCATCGCTTTACGTTTCCTAGCCTCTTCCTGAGATGGTTAGTCACAAATATTGCCAGTATTTGTGAAAATCTTAACAGTTATTTCCCTGATAAATACATAAATAACCGAAATTTAGGGAAAATTTTTCACTCCGGCCTGTTTTATTTTTTGACTCGATACCAAGAACGTAGTAATATTCTATACTATACTACTTGAACGCCAACTATCGCTGACCATTGGTGACCATTAAATATTCTCAACCAGCTTTCACCTCTCAAACTACTGTATATAGTTCGACTGACATTAGTGATAGTTAAAACACTTGGTAGCAGTGCTTTTGGTGGTAGGATTAATTTTTGAACTTTATAAGAGATAAAGATCCAATTTATAGAATATCATAATTTTTGCAAAAAATAAATCATTTTTTTTTAAGATTTATCCACAATTAGCTAATTGTTTTCATGACCTGGCAAAATGCAACATCTTCAGTGCTGAGTATCAACCCCAATGGCTAAATTACTTTCTTGCCATCAAGACCGTCTTCACCTATACGACTCAAGCTATAGTTGTCAAAAGTACGTAGTAAGTTATGGTAAAAATGTTTAATTGTCCGCTCCAAAAATCTGATAGTGCTGTTGCCAAAAAAAACAACCAAAAATTATTCCCGTCTCTAGGGAGAACAATTACAGCAATTATTATACTGTCCTTATCAGCCGCTGAGGTTACCGGCGCTCAGGAATCTCCAGTTAATACCAAAACCATTATTCCAAACCTGATTGTTCAATCAGGCACTGCAACAACCAGATTTCCGGCTTCTGGTAACCAAATTACCCTCAATGGTCGTACTTTATCAGGTGCTTGGTTACAGGAGATGGGAATAGACCGTCAGGTCAAAACATATTTGAGTGACGGAGCATTGGGACAGTTCATGGGAGTAGATTTTTTAAGCAGCAATAACCCAGCTAGACAACCAGTCAAGTGGTTTTCATCACCCACTTATCCTGTAGTGTTAGATACAAGAAATATGCAGGGGTATCGCTATGTAGATATTACTAATTTTGCTCAAACAGCAGGTTGGCAGATGCAAGCAAACAATAGTATCTTGGCCATTGCCTCCCCAAAAGCGCAAGTAAAAAATATTCGTCATAGTCAGCAGCCCTCAAAGGTCAATCATCTTCCCTTCCAGTCAGCTCGCATTGTTTTAGATTTAGATCGCCCCGCACCCTGGCAAGTTGCCCCAGGTTCACCCATAACCGATGTTGACCAGGACACACCCGCTGGATTTGCCAATCGAGAGTGGATAGTCACCGTGGAAGGTGTGGCTGATCGGGCTTTAATCCAACGCTACGCACTGGCTCCTGATTTGTCCAAACAACTACCACAACCACTAATTAGAAAGTTGGAGGTAGTCAACAACCGCACAATTATTAGTCTCAGTGTGCCTTTTGGTATGTCTCCCCAAATTATCACCCTACCAGATCCCCATCGGTTGGTGATTGATCTTCGTACCGATGCTTTGGTTAAAAAAGATATTACCTGGGCTACAGGATTGCGCTGGCGACAGCAATTTGTCAATTTAGGTACAGAACGCTTTCCTGTGGTTTGGTTAGATATTAATCCCCGGCAAGTGGGGATCACCGTAAAACCCATTGGCACAGACCCCAACAGCCAAACGGGTATTACACCGCTAATTAAAATGGCACAGCAGTATTCAGCTGTAGCAGCAATTAACGCCGGTTTTTTCAACCGCAACAATAAATTACCCCTAGGGGCAATTCGTCGAGATGGTCAGTGGTTGTCAGGGCCAATTCTCAACCGAGGAGCGATCGCCTGGAATGATTCCGGCCAATTTTACTTAGGTCGTCTCACCCTGCAAGAAACCTTAATTGTTGACGGTCAGAGATTACCGATTTTATTTCTTAATAGTGGCTATGTTCAAAGTGGTATTGCTCGTTACACCCCAACTTGGGGAACTAGTTATACCCCCTTAACAGATAACGAAGTCATCGTTGTTGTGGAAAAAGACCGAGTTACAAATCAGTTACCAGGCAGCAAAGCTGGTGAAACACCTTTTCCCATTCCCCGCGATGGCTACCTCTTAACTTTACGTGCCCATACCACTGCAACTGCCTCACAATTACCTATTGGTAAAGCAGTGACCATTGTTAGCACCACTAATTCGCAGCAATTTGAGCGTTACCCCCACATCATAGCAGCAGGTCCGCTGTTAGTACAAAATAATCAAATAGTGTTGGATGCTGAAAGCGAAAAATTCAGCCAGGCCTTTATCAGACAAAAAGCCATTCGCAGCGGCATTTGCACCACAGCCAACGGCTCTTTGATCATTGCTGCTGTACATAATCGTGCTGGTGGGTTAGGTCCGACCTTAGCGGAACACGCCCAAGTAATGCAAAATATTGGTTGTGTCAATGCCCTTAATCTAGACGGTGGTAGTTCCACTAGCCTTTATTTAGGAGGACAACTACTCGACCGTTCCCCCAATACTGCAGCTCGTGTCCACAACGGTATAGGGGTTTTCCTGCAAGCACCCTAATTTAAAGTTAAGAATAAGCAGCTATTTCTAAGATGAAGACTTGGTATGGAAACAGCCAGTTTAGCAGTAATCCTTTACACCTTTAAATTAGATTTTGCTATAGTTAGTCAGGGGTGAATGAATTAATGAGTTTTAGGTTGCAAAACTACAGCCAAATTTCCCACCAATACTTAACAATAATGACCGTTTGTTATGAATATCAATCAAGTAACTATGGCTCAAACTCAAGAAACCACACAAACAAACACTCTGCCTCTACCCGTTGCCATCGCTAATAAAAGTATTGCTGCAACCGAGCTGCGTCCTTGGGGTTCTTTTACAGTTTTGGAAGAAGGCAGAGGGTATAAAATTAAACGCATTGAAGTTAAGCCCGGACACCGCCTTAGTCTGCAAATGCACCATCACCGCAGTGAACACTGGATTGTTGTCTCTGGTACAGCTAAGGTGATTTGTGGCGACCAAGAAATTTTATTGAGCAATAATGAGTCAACTTATGTCCCCCAATGTACATCTCATCGTCTAGAAAATCCTGGTGTGATTCCTTTAGTGTTAATTGAAGTACAAAATGGCGAATATTTAGGTGAAGATGACATTATTCGCTACCAAGATGACTATGCCCGTAATAAAGGTTAAAACCGCAATAGAGATGCAAAGGGTGTAATAAATATCAACTTAATACCCCCTAATACTTGGTGCAGACCGTCTCAAGTAACTACATTCACATCCATGTCCCTGCTTAAATTTAGGTGGGGACTCAACAATAAATGGAAGCATAGGGAAAACTTCTGTAATATTTAAGAAGTGGTTTTTGATTGCCAACAATAATTCCATGATTCAACTGAGTCAAGCTGCCATCACTGAAATTGAACGATTACAACTGAAACATCCACCCCATAGTTTGCTAAGACTAACAATTAAATCAGGCGGTTGTTCTGGCTGGTTTTATGATATGTCTTTTGATCAAACTCTCAAAGCTGAAGATCGCCTCTTTGACTTGAATCCTATCAAAGTGGTCATAGATGAAGATAGCTTTAATTACGTAAACGGGTTGGCATTGGATTATTCAGAAGATTTAATGGGTGGGGGGTTTCGCTTCCACAACCCCCAAGCCATTGCTACCTGTGGCTGTGGTATCTCCTTCTCCATGGCTTCACCCAGTCCAGTTTAACTCAAAAATAAAAAATATAAGTTTGACATAAAAGCCCAAAAAAAGATATAATCAGGATTTGTTAAAACTTAGACACTCTCAACAGCTTTACGCGCTGTAACTCATGCCAACCATACAGCAACTCATCCGTACTGAACGCGAAAAAGCGCGTCAGAAAACCAAGTCCCCAGCCCTGAAGCAATGCCCACAACGTCGGGGTGTTTGCACCAGGGTATACACAACTACACCTAAAAAGCCTAACTCGGCTCTACGCAAAGTGGCAAGGGTAAGACTAACATCTGGATTTGAAGTAACAGCTTACATTCCGGGTATCGGTCACAACTTGCAAGAGCATTCAGTAGTCATGATTCGTGGTGGTCGGGTGAAAGACTTACCAGGTGTGAGATACCATATTATTCGTGGTACATTAGATACAGCTGGAGTCAAAGACCGCAAGCAAGGGCGCTCCAAATATGGAACCAAGCGTCCGAAAGCAGCAAAGAAATAGAATTAGGCGATTAATCCCGTAGGCTGAAGATTTAGCGGATTCGGTGGGCAGCATTGAGAAAAGTGAGCCGAAAAAACACCCAATCCTGTAGAAAACAGCTAAAAGTAAGCAACTTGAAGCATTATTCAAGAAAGCAGTAGTAGCGGTTGCATCTAAATACTCAAATTTATGATGTTGTCGCCTTCTCTAGTTGTCGTCAGGCAATTTATAAGTCAGTTAAGCGACAACCGTAGAGAAAAAAAGTTTGCCCAACAGTATATCTAGTGTCTGATAGCATATAATTTCGTTGCCAAATCCGAATTAAAGGTGAAGTATGTCTCGTCGTGGTGTTATTCAAAGGCGTCCAGTTCCGCCTGATTCCGTATACAACAGTCGCTTGGTAAGCATGATGATTCGCCGGGTGATGCGTCATGGAAAAAAATCACTGGCTGCAAGACTGGTTTATGACGCGATGAAAACTATTGAAGAACGCACAGGCGCTGCTCCTTTAGAAACCTTTGAAAGAGCAGTGCGAAATGCCACACCCTTGGTAGAAGTAAAAGCTCGCCGGGTTGGCGGAGCAACCTACCAAGTACCAATGGAAGTGCGATCAGATCGCGGTACAACCCTAGCCCTGCGCTGGCTGGTAAAATTTTCTAGGTCTAGACCAGGCCGGACAATGGCAAGTAAATTAGCTAATGAGTTAATGGATGCTGCCAACGAAACCGGGAATACAATTCGGAAACGGGAAGAAACACACCGGATGGCAGAAGCTAACAAGGCTTTTGCCCACTATCGTTACTAAGACAATCGGCGGTATATCGTGCATCTAAAAGCGGTATATCCCGTACTCACAAAAAAAAATACGGTTTCCCGTAGAAGTATAGAATCTTAACAAAGAGTAATATACAAGATATCATGATGCAAAAACTATAATAGGAGGCTACTGTGGCACGTACAATCCCGCTAGAGAGAGTACGCAATATCGGTATTGCGGCGCATATAGATGCGGGCAAGACAACGACAACCGAGAGAATATTGTTTTACTCCGGCATAATTCACAAAATTGGCGAAGTTCATGAAGGAACTGCCGTCACAGACTGGATGGCTCAAGAGCGTGAAAGGGGAATCACCATCACCGCAGCTGCTATCACCACTAGTTGGAAAGATCATCAAATCAACATTATCGACACTCCAGGACACGTTGACTTCACCATTGAAGTAGAACGTTCCATGCGGGTGTTGGATGGTGTAATCGCAGTATTTTGTTCTGTAGGCGGCGTACAACCCCAGTCAGAAACAGTATGGCGACAAGCAGACCGTTACAAAGTACCCCGCATAGCCTTTGTAAACAAAATGGATCGCACAGGGGCGAACTTCTATAGAGTTCACGAACAAATGCGCGATCGCCTGCGGGCTAATGCCATTGCCATTCAACTCCCCATTGGCAGTGAAAATGAATTTCAAGGAATCGTTGATCTGGTACGCATGCGTGCCTACATTTACACCAACGACCAGGGAACAGACATCCAAGAAACAGAAATACCCGCAGAACTACAAGATAAAGCACAAGAGTACCGCGCCATACTTGTAGAAGCAGTGGCAGAAACTGATGACAATCTGATGAATAAGTACTTCGAGGGAGAAGAACTGACAGAAGAGGAAATTAGTACTGCCGTGCGTAAAGGTACAATTGCAGGTAGGATTGTCCCAGTCCTGTGCGGTTCGGCATTTAAAAACAAAGGCGTGCAGTTGATGCTGGATGCAGTAGTAGATTATCTACCAGCACCAACTGAAGTACCCCCAATTCAAGGTACATTGCCAACAGGTGAGACTGTGGAGCGCAAAGCGGATGACCAAGAACCTCTATCAGCTTTAGCCTTCAAGATTATGGCCGACCCCTATGGTCGTCTTACCTTTGTTCGTGTCTATTCCGGTGTACTGAAAAAAGGTAGCTATGTTTTCAACGCTACCAAAAATAAAAAAGAGCGCATTTCTCGTCTGGTGGTTTTAAAAGCAGATGAACGAATGGATGTGGAAGAACTGCGATCTGGAGATTTAGGAGCAGCATTGGGACTAAAAGACACCTTGACTGGTGATACCCTGTGCGATGAAGGATTACCAGTAATTCTGGAATCTCTATTCGTCCCTGAGCCTGTGATCTCGGTGGCGGTTGAACCCAAAACCAAGAACGACATGGACAAGCTCTCCAAAGCTCTGCAATCTCTTTCAGAAGAAGACCCCACCTTCCGCGTCAGTGTAGATCCAGAAACCAACCAAACCGTAATCGCTGGAATGGGAGAACTACACCTAGAAATTCTGGTAGACCGGATGTTACGGGAATTCAAAGTGGAAGCTAATGTGGGCGCGCCCCAAGTAGCTTACCGCGAAACAATTCGTAAACGAGTCTCCAAAATAGAAGGAAAATTCATTCGCCAAAGTGGTGGTAAAGGCCAATACGGTCACGTAGTGATCGATTTGGAACCAGGCGAACCCGGTAGCGGCTTTGAATTTGTTTCTAAGATTGTGGGTGGTGTCGTACCAAAAGAATACGTCAGTCCCGCAGAGCAAGGAATGAAAGAAAGCTGCGAATCCGGTGTGTTAGCAGGATATCCACTGATTGATGTGAAAGCAACTTTGGTGGATGGTTCATACCACGATGTAGACTCTTCGGAAATGGCTTTCAAAATTGCCGGATCAATGGCAATGAAAGAGGCCGTGCTAAAAGCTTCACCCGTACTCTTAGAACCTATGATGAAAGTTGAGGTGGAAGTACCCGAAAACTTCCTCGGGGATGTGATGGGCGACCTCAATTCCCGTCGTGGGCAAATTGAGGGTATGGGATCTGAAGAAGGACTGGCCAAAGTAACTGCTAAAGTACCATTAGCAGAAATGTTTGGCTACGCCACTGATATCCGCTCAAAGACCCAAGGTCGCGGTATCTTTTCTATGGAATTTAGCCACTACGAAGAAGTACCTCGCAATGTGGCTGAGGCAATCATAGCTAAAAGCAAAGGGAACGCTTAATTAACAAAGGAAACGAGTATTCATGGCACGCGCAAAGTTTGAAAGGACTAAACCCCACGTTAACATCGGTACAGTAGGCCACGTAGATCATGGCAAAACTACTTTAACAGCAGCCATTACCATGACCCTGGCAGCCCTGGGTCAAGCTACTGGTAAAGGCTATGATCAAATTGATAACGCACCAGAAGAAAAGGCGCGGGGTATCACTATCAATACCGCTCACGTTGAGTATGAAACGGGGGGTCGGCACTATGCTCACGTGGATTGCCCAGGACACGCGGATTACGTAAAAAACATGATCACGGGTGCAGCCCAAATGGATGGGGGTATCCTCGTGGTTTCCGCTGCTGATGGCCCCATGCCCCAAACCCGTGAACATATCCTGTTGGCAAAACAGGTGGGTGTACCCAGTCTCGTTGTTTTCTTGAACAAAGAAGACATGGTAGATGATGAGGAATTACTAGAACTGGTAGAGTTGGAAGTCCGGGAACTATTATCTAGCTATGATTTCCCCGGTGACGACATTCCCATTGTCAAGGGCTCCGGTCTCAAAGCTCTGGAAAAAATGACTGAAAGCCCCAAAACACAACGGGGTGAAGATGTTTGGGTAGATAAAATCTATGAACTCATGGACGCTGTGGACTCCTACATTCCCACTCCTGAGCGGGCTGTAGATAAGCCCTTCCTCATGGCTGTGGAAGACGTGTTCTCTATCACAGGTCGTGGTACCGTGGCCACCGGACGGATTGAACGTGGTAAGGTGAAGGTCGGCGATAACGTCGAACTCGTGGGACTGAAGGACACCAGAAGCACTACAGTCACCGGTATCGAGATGTTTAAAAAGAGTCTCGACGAAGGTATGGCAGGTGATAACGCCGGCGTTCTTCTGCGCGGTATCCAAAAGGCTGACATTGAACGGGGTATGGTTATAGCCCAACCAAAGTCTATCACTCCTCACACTCAGTTTGAAGGTGAAGTGTACGTCCTGACTGAAAAAGAAGGCGGTCGGAAAACACCATTTTTCCCCGGCTACCGTCCTCAGTTTTATGTGCGGACAACCGATGTAACCGGCACAATCAAGTCCTTTACCTCCGATGATGGCGGCGCAGCAGAAATGGTTATGCCCGGCGATCGCATCAAAATGACAGTAGAATTGATCAACGCCATTGCTATTGAGCAAGGAATGCGGTTCGCAATTCGTGAAGGTGGCCGCACCATTGGTGCTGGTGTTGTCTCCAAAATTTTGAAGTAACACCTAATGGTCCGATAACAAGGAGCAGAGATGGTAAAGTTCCTCTCTGCTCCTTTCTCATCCTTTTATCAAAACCAGTGGAGCAGAGAAAATAACCAGTATTACCTCTCACTCTCCACTCCCTATTCCCCTAATTAATCAGAACCTGGAAAATTAAAGATGGCAACTCTACAGCAGCAAAAAATTAGAATCCGTTTACAGGCTTTCGACCGTCGCTTATTAGACACATCTTGCGAGAAGATTGTAGACACCGCTAACAGAACCAACGCTACAGCCATAGGGCCAATACCCTTACCGACAAAACGCAAAATCTACTGTGTGCTGCGATCGCCTCACGTAGATAAGGACGCACGAGAACACTTTGAAACCCGCACCCATCGCCGGATTATTGATATTTATCAGCCTTCTTCTAAAACTATTGATGCTCTGATGAAACTAGATTTGCCCTCTGGTGTGGATATTGAAGTAAAACTATAATTGAGTCACTGGTCCTCCGTGATTCAAACTCTTGTATAAACCAAATAAATCGCGTATTTGCCCTACCTTCCCTAAAATCAGCCACACTGATATTTTTGCACAAATACGTTAATTATTGGTATGAATATTTACAAAGCCCTGAAAAGATTTATCTCAGGGCTTTTTATTAATGGGAAAACAAATGATAGAATGTGAACAAACTACGGAAAAAGCAAAGAATAATAAATTTTGAAATTATTTTAAAATAAACTTAAAATTAAATTAAATTAAATTAAATTAAATTTATACCAGGATAAAAATGACATCCTCTTCTCAAATTGCAGTTCGTGAACTACCTCTGTTCCCCTTACCCGAAGTAGTTTTGTTTCCCACTAGACCATTACCCCTACATATCTTTGAGTTTCGCTACCGCATCATGATGAACACGATTTTGGAAAGCGATCGCAGGTTCGGGGTGCTAATGGTCGATCCCGTTGAACATACAATTGCTAACGTTGGTTGCTGTGCAGAAATTATTCATTATCAACGGATGCCAGATGACCGCATGAAAATGTTGACCTTGGGACAGCAAAGGTTCCGTGTTTTAGAGTATGTACGCGAAAAACCTTACCGTGTTGGCTTAGTGGAGTGGTTAGAAGACGAGCCACCAACCAAGGATTTACGTCCTTTAGCTAACGAGGTAGAACAACTACTGCGAGATGTGGTGCGTCTCTCCGGTAAGTTAACTGAACAAAATATGGAACTACCAGAAGAGTTACCCGATCTGCCCACAGAACTTTCTTATTGGGTCGCAAGTAACCTTTATGGTGTTGCCGCAGAGCAACAAGCGTTACTAGAAACACAGGATACTGTGTTTCGCCTAGAAAGAGAAGCAGAAATCCTCACTTCTACCCGCAATCATTTAGCAGCCCGTACTGTTCTCAAAGACACTTTGAGTAATTCATGATTCCTAGTTACTGCTCCATGGTGATTGGTAAAATGTTGTAGCTGCCAAAAATTTTTAAGACTTCTATGTGTTGAGTTAATTTCCCTAAAGCACTTTGCATTTTTGCTTGTTTGACATCAGCTTCTAAGTCAATGAAAAACAAGTATTCTCCCAGCGATCGCTTCGTTGGGCGGGACTCAATTCGGCTGAGATTAATTCCCATGTGAGCAAATACTTGTAGAGGTTTTAGCAATGCACCGGGTAAATTGGCAGGTACACTAAAGGCTAAGGAGGTATGACTGGAACTTGCCGAACTATTGATTAAATCCTCTTCACTTTGACTCACCACCCAAAAGCGAGTACAGTTATCTGGATAGTCATTAATATTTCTGGCTAATATGGGCAGGTTATACAGTTGAGCCGCCCTGCTGGAGGCGATGGCAGCTGCTGTTAACTCCTGATCTAGCCCCTGGAGTGCTTCAGTAGTAGAATTGCTTTGTATTAGCTGCACATTTGGGAGAAACCGCCCCAACCATCCTTGACATTGGGCTAAAGCTTGTGGGTGAGAATAAACTGTTTGAATACCATGTAAACTAGCAGTACGAGAAATTAAAGCATGGGCAATGGGTAAGACCAAAGCCAACTGAATTTTTAAACTATCCAATTGCCATAGTGTATCCATTGTCATAGTTACACTTCCTTCAATGGAATTTTCTACAGGCACAACAGCTAACCGAGTTTGTCCCTTAGCCACAGCTTGGAGTGATTGAGCAATACTAGAATAAGGACATAACATAGCTTGATTTCCTGTACTTTTATGGAGCCAGTTAGCATAAAAAACAGTTGCCTGTTCTGCGTAAGTACCAGGGGGTCCTAAATGAGCAATAGATATGGTCATCGCGTTCAATTCTGAGTTATGTTTAAACTAGCCAAAGGTTAAATTTTAATTTTCTAAAAAATAACAATATTAAACAATTATTATTTTTAATTCATGGCTACCCAATTTACTGCTTTCCAAACGGTAATAATTAATGTTCCACCACAACCCATTCCTATTCAACACTATTTGCGTCAGCCCCAACGTCTAGTTAATGCTTTAACCGATAATAGCCGGGTATACCAGATGTCAGAGGAACTATTTCGCTTGAAAATGCGGCCTTTAAGTTTCATGTCACTGAGTATTCAACCTACCGTAGACTTGAGAGTTTGGGGAGAATCCAATGGCACTATTAACTTGCGATCGCAAGGTTGTGAGATCCTCGGTTTTGAGTATATCAATCGGCGTTTTTCCTTAAATTTACAAGGAAACTTATCACCACAGCAGTTAAATAATATCACCATCCTTCAAGGAAGAGCCGATTTAGAAGTAGTGGTAGACATTCCACCTCCATTTTGCTTCACTCCCCAGCCCATTCTGGAAACCACAGGCAACGGTTTGCTCAAGAGTGTACTCATGACTATTAAACAACGCTTACTACATCAACTTTTAACAGATTATCGGTCTTGGGTAAAATCACAAATCCCAGAAAATGCCCTAGATAATAACAATGGGGAATTACCCATGTTTAATCCAGAATAACTTGTGACTTTTTCTGTGGGTTTATTTTTATACTACATCCACAATCAACCTGTTACCCATTGTCGAAGGGCTAATGACAATGGCGAAAAGATCGGCGATGTAGTGGCGATGGTCCGTATTTTTGTAGCGCCTGCAAATGCTTTTTACTGCCATAGCCCTTGTTATCCTCTAGATGATATGGAGGGTACTTTGAGGCTAGTCGTATAATCAAGTCATCGCGCCATACCTTAGCCACAATACTAGCAGCAGCAATGGTAAGCGATCGCTGGTCGCCCTTGACCATGGTTTGTTGTGCCATCGGCAAATCTTTGATCAGCTGATTACCATCAACCAAGCATAGCTGAGGCTGTACTTTTAATTTCAGCACAGCCCGCCTCATGGCCAACAGTGTCGCCTGCAAAATATTTATTTGATCAATTTCAGTAGTTGAAGCAAAACCAATCTTCCAGTCTATAGCCAGCTGACAAATTTCTGCTGCTAACTGAGTTCTTCGAGAACTAGAGAGTTTTTTACTATCCTTAATATTAGCTGCTATCAGGTGCGACCAAGCAGAACTGGGTAGAATCACCGCAGCAGCCACCACAGGACCAAATAGCGCACCTCGCCCAACTTCATCTATGCCCGCGACAAACCCCGGAGCCACCGATAAAGTTGAGGACAACTCCATCCAGATTGATTCCTGGGTTTGTGGTGGTGAACAAATATCTGCGGCAGTTTGCTCTGTCTGGACCAAATTAATTATCCTCTGGTGTGGACAAATCCGAATCTAAAGCCGATGAACGACGACGACGGCGACGGTTGATCATGGAACTTGTATTAACCGGACTTTCCTCGGTGCTTATAGATGTTTCCTCAAAGGTTTCTACAGGCGTTGAATTTGTAGTTCTCAATATTGGTTTTTGTTCTAACTCCAGTGGTGATGTGCTTACCTCAGCGCTCACTATTGAATCTGTAGTGGATTCAGTTGGTTGATGGGCTGATTCCCCAGGGCTGATAATATTGACAATCAAAGACTTAGGGACTTTAACCTCCTCCTCTAACTTCACTAAAGGAGAAACTCCCATCAATGCAAATACATCTTGCTCCTCTGAGGTCATTTCCACAGTTTTAATTTCCGGTGGTTCTACCACTGGCTTAAGCGGCTCAACTTTCGTCACTTTACTCCGCTCTCCCCGGTCGTGCCAACCTGATTTGCCTTGAGAAGGAGAGGGGATTTCTGGTGATGAATAACGACGTGATTCATTTTCAGAGTCCACTTCTAAACCTAGCTCATCCTCAATAAAACCCGCCTGCAAATGACTAACGTGACTTTCATCCTTCCCGTTAGTACCATTGAGACCAATTCGACTACGACGATTCCGGACACGACGCTTCTGATTGTCGCCTGATTCTTGATAACTAGGATGATTAATTAAATCTAAAGCACTTATTTCTGAATCACCATCAAACATTTCCCCAAAGCTATCATAACTTTCCTGTGGTTCAGTGATGCGTGGTGTAGCCAGACGTGGTTCTTTGTGATGAAAAGATACCAAATTATCTGGTAATTCTGCCGTTGTTGGCATTTGGGTTGTTCTATCTCCCGGCAATCGGGCAATATGCCCTAAACCACCACAGGTTGGGCAACTATGACCAAACAACTCGTAAATATTTTGACCTTGCCGTTTTCGGGTAAGTTCTACCAATCCTAACTCCGTGAGTTGGGCTATTTGAGGACGAGCTTTGTCTGCTTTTAGTGCCTTGTTGAAGTGTTCTAGAACTTGCAATTGGTCACGCCGCGATTCCATATCAATGAAATCCACCACAATCACCCCGGCTATGTTTCTCAAACGCAACTGACGGGCAATTTCCGTAGCTGCTTCGTAGTTTGTCCACAAAACTGTTTCTCTAGCTGTGGCGGAACGAGTGAAGGAACCAGAGTTAACATCAATTACTGTTAATGCTTCTGTTGGTTCAATAATAATGTAGCCGCCTGAAGGTAAATCTACTCTGGGTTTGAGTGCTTCTCTAATGGCTGCATTGATGCGGAAGTACTCTAATATGGGTGAGCGATCGCGATGATGGTCGAATAGTACCCCTTGTGGTGTTTGACCGCCACTCCAGTTTTGCAGGTAGTGTTTGACCCGTTTTAATCCAGTACTCGAATCGACAACGATGCGATTGACATCAGCGCCGTACATATCCCGCAGCACCCGCTGGATAAAGTCGTCGTCCCGGTTGAGTAGAGCAGGCGCACGAGTGGAATGTGCTTCTTGCTGTATGGCTTCCCATTGTTTTTGCAAGTTTTCTAGGTCTTCTATGATTGCTTCTTCTGGTTTGCCTTCTGCTTCCGTACGTACGAGCAATCCCATTCCTGCTGGTTTGATCAAAATTGCTAGGGCGCGCAGGCGGTTGCGCTCAGTTTCACTTTTGATCCGTCGGGACAAATTTACCCCCCGACCATAGGGCATTAACACCACATAACGTCCTGGTGTAGTGATGTTACCTGTGAGCCTTGGCCCTTTTGTACCCGTTGGCTCTTTCATTACCTGCACCAACACTTTTTGCTGTGGTGCTAATAGTTCTGTAATTGCTGCGGATGTGCGCTTGAGCTTCAATGGACCTAGGTCTGTTACATGAATAAAGCCGTTACGTTCTGGATCTCCAATATTCACGAAGGCTGCATCTATCCCAGGTAAAACATTTTCTACCACACCCAAGTACACATCACCGATTTGGTGATGACCGGTGGCGACAACGAGTTCTTGTATTTGATCTTCAGAAAAGACAGCAGCGATTTGATGCTGTTCTGCTATGATAATTTGCTTTGGCATTCAATTTCCTCAAACTTTAAAATTAGCGCCTTGTTCTGGCGACGCGCCGCACCAATGGAGAAGCTTAGAGGTTTGTTGTACCTCTCGTCCCTACTAACCCCATCACGTGCTGCTTGCTGATCATAAAAATGGAGACTTCTTTGCTCAAATTTAAAGAGCTATTGACTAAAAGGTTGTGTTTACAGGTCTGATTATTGCAAAACGGCTGCATATTGTTTAAGTAAATATATCAACCGTCTTAGGCTGATTTTTTATACTGTACCACTACCACCCGGCGATTAGGCATCTGGCTACGCCACCCAAGCTATCAGCAGTTGTTTCAAAAGCAAAGAGGAAGAGTTACTGACCACAGCACTATTTTTAAGTTACTAGTTCACAAGGTAGCTTTGGAGACTGTGGGTTCTTTAATATGCCTCACCCTTCGGTTGAGTGCTTATGTGGAAGCCTTGTCTGGGATACAATCCTAGAAATCACAACCTCATATCTTCGCTTTTCCTCCCTGATTACTAGAGGAGTAAACTAGTCCATTGAGTGCAGCGCCAAAAAATTCTCTTTCTCATATTTTAACGCAACTGAGGGGTTTAATTCCCATTCTCTTCTATGTGAGGGGAACTACTAGCAAGTTACCCTGTGTAACTAAGCGCGATGCCAGTCTACTCTCAGGGATTATACCCCTAAAACTAGCTGATTCCGGTGGATGTGTAGCAGTTGAAAATTTCCCCCTGCCACCATTTCCAGCATAGACAGGATTTGTTCGGGACGCAAGATCTCACCATTATGGCGACAACTACCCAGATAACGCAGGACAGCTGTATAATCTTCAACATCGGTGTTACTTTTGACTAATTCCAGGTCAAACAACCGCGATCGCAGATTTATCCAGGACTGTTTGCCTGACTTGGTTTTTTTCTCCCACCAAAGCTCTTTTTTGGCTTTGATGGTATCAATCCACTGTTGCCATTGTCCTGCTGTTGCTGGTTGCGGTGCTGCTACTGTGATTAAATATTCCACCGCTTCCATAACTTGGTTAGCTGCGGGCATTTTTAAATCTATAGTAGCAACTTTATATATGGGTATGTCTGTAGGCAATTCCTTAACTAGTTTTTGCCGGAAAGTCTCTACTTCCACCGGCTCTGTTAACTCAAAATCCACTATTTCTCCACTACTGGTAGCTCCTAGAGCTAAAGCACTAGCGATGGCAATACGCGGGCTGGGATGAAATCCACCAGTAAAAGCAATTGGTAGGCCTGCTCTGCGGATCACTCGATCAAATAGGCGCATTAAATCCAAGTGACTGACTAAAGCCATTGCCCCTTGCTTGCCAAACCACACCCGCAGTCTTTGGTTTTTAGTTGTGTTGGCAACGAAACTACCTGCAAACTCTGGGATTGGTGGCGGTGAAATAACAATGTTATGTCCAAAGGTGGTGCCACATACGCCGCAGTGTGAACACTCTTCAAATGAGCAATCCGGGACTATTGCTGCTTGTAAAGCAAGTTTTAAGTCTTCCTGGAGCCATTTTTTCTCGATGCCTGTGTCTATGTGATCCCACGGTAGGGGTAGACTTAGGGACTCAGTAGAAGGAAGTGGGGGTGTAAAACAAGATGGTACTTCTTCGTTTTCCTCTTCTCTCTCTACTTCCACCTGCTGGGCATCAAACAGATTCCACTCACCTTTTTCTACTCGGCGATATTTCCAATCTAATCCAGCTTCGGTTATTGCGGTTTCCCAAGCACCAAAAGCTGCATCTAAATTTTCATACCAAGAGTCCATACCTGCCCCTAATTCCCAAGCCCGACGGATGACTTTTCCCAAGGAGCGATCGCCCCTGCCCACAAAGTCTTCCATTGCTGAAATCCGCACATCAGTGAAGTTTACTTTCACTCCCCGCATCCGGCGGAATGCTTGCTTGAGCAAGTTTTGTTTACGTTTAAATTCAGTAGTTGAAACTGAATGCCACTGAAATGGGGTATGGGGCTTGGGTGTAAAGTTAGAAATCGTCAAATTAAAGTTTAGCGGTTTTCTGCCTTTACCCCGACATTCTTGCTGTAGCCAGCTAACGGTTTCCGCAATGCCTTCTACATCAGCATCTGTTTCACCAGGCAAGCCAATCATGAAATATAACTTAATCTTATCCCAGCCTTGTTCCCAAGCTGTTTTTACACCTCTTAATAATTCTTCATTTGTTAAACCCTTATTGACAATATCCCGCATTCTTTGGGTTCCAGCTTCTGGAGCAAAAGTCAATCCTCCCTGCCGCGTCCCTCCTAGAATATTAGCAATATTTTCATCAAATCTGTCTACCCTTTGACTGGGAAGACTAAGGGAAATGTTTTCATTTTTTAAGCGATTTTTTATTTCCATACCCACCGCGGGCAGGGATAAGTAATCAGAACAACTTAGCGACAGGAGAGAAAACTCATTGTAACCCGTGTCCCGCATTCCTTGTTCGATGGCCGCTACTACTTGCTCTGGTTCCACGTCCCTGGCTGGACGTGTGAGCATTCCTGGTTGACAAAAGCGACAACCGCGTGTACATCCCCGGCGAATTTCCAGCGTTAGGCGGTCATGCACCGTTTCTATATAGGGAACCAACCCTATGGAATAAGCTGGGATTGGTGAGGCTACCCGGCGCACTATCCGTTCAGGGACTTCTGGAACTAGGGGATGAACTGAGCCATCCGCCGCTGTCTGGTAAAACTGAGGGACATATACCCCCGGTATCTGTGCTAAGTCCAGGAGCAGCTGTTCCCGGCTTAGTTTTGCTTGTTTCCCCTCTTCTAAGACCAAACCGATTTCTGGGAGTAGTTCCTCTCCATCTCCCAGGGCGAAGAAGTCAAAAAAATCGGCGTATGGTTCAGGGTTTGATGTTGCTGTTTGTCCTCCTGCGAATATTAACGGGTAGTTCCCTGGGCTTCTTTCTCTCCATGTGACGGGAATTTCCGCCAACTCTAACATTTCTAGGATATTAGTTGCTCCTAGTTCATAACTGAGACTGAAGCCCAATATGTCAAACTCTCTGAGCGATCGCTTTGATTCAACAGCAAACAACGGTGTGTTAGTTCCCCGTAGTTTTTCCGCCAGGTCGGTTCCTGGTAGATACGAGCGATCGCACAATTGCCGCGGTTGGGCATTCAAAATGTTGTATAAAATGATATGCCCTAAGTTGGATGATCCCACTTCGTATATTTCTGGGTAGGTTAACGCCCAGCGTATTGTTGCCTTATCCCATGGTTTATGTACTGCCAAACGCTCGTTACCCAAGTAACGGCCTGGCTTGAGGATATCCGGTGTGATTAATTTTTCAACTGCAACAGCCACTATGCTATCTTTAGCTACCTTAATTACAGCTAATCAAATCTAATTTAGCATTTATTTCAGCTTTTCGGTAGAATTTGTCCCTGCAAATTTCCACTCTTTTACACAAATTTACTTTTGCACTGTTGAGACAGACTATGTGCTAGATGATAACTGCAATTTTTACACACTTCATTACTATTGTGGATATTAACATGACCATTTAGAGTTATTACATCTTCAAACCGAGAATTTTATGAATGTAAACAGTTTTTCAGATATTCACCCAACTACTCCGGTATCTTTACTGAATCTTTATCACCCGAGTCAGTCTGTTTAAAGATTCTCATAAATACATGGTAAAATGTGTGGATAAATACTTTTTTCCTTGGTCAGCTGCAAAACAATCTACATAGACAGTCATACAGAGCTAAAAACTTACCTAAGTTATTATTCCAGCTAGTTTAGCCGTGTCTTAGCTGTAGATTCTCAGATTTAATTTTTCAGCCTCGCTGAAGTTGCATCAGGGTTAACTACAAATTCTCTACCTGATTTTTTAGTGATCTATATCACATAAATTGTGAGATTAGCATCACTTTTTATACTAAGTTCCATACTAGATAATTATTATCACATACAATTGGTTGACTAATTATGAGAACTAAGTACGTTATTCGTCAATTGGTGGAAAAAGCGCTAGACATCAAAAAATTGACCCCGGAAATCGAAAACGAAATCAATTCACAACTAACTCAAATGGGTCACATCTCTGATGTTGACTATGAAGCTCTAGAGTTGTTAATGGCAGAAATGGATGCTGGTCGGGTTAAGTTGGTACCTAGTTGGGGATATTAATCCGGTTGTTTTGACCCTAAAGAGCAACATTAAGCCCAAAAATAGAAAAAATAGATTAATAGCAGTGCTGATGGTAGCCACCACCGAATTGCTGGTATTTTCCTGTGAAGTTTATCTATTTCGCCAGTGTGCCGTAAACTGTGCTAATGAGCATTTATAACTTGCACTCATTTGTTAACTACCATGCAGCCTGCTAAACGTTTAGAAAAAATACCTCCCTATTTGTTTGCTGAAATTAACCGCAAACGGGAACAACTTGTGGCACAGGGAGTTGATATCATTAATCTGGCACTGGGTGACCCAGATCAACAAACTCCTACTCACATTCTTCAGGCCATACATGAGGCAATTGATGATCCTACCACCCATAACTATCCCCCCTATCAAGGGACAAAGGAATTTCGGGAAGCTGCGGTCAATTGGATGGAACATAGGTTTGGCGTGAACGGGCTAAACTCAGATACAGAAGTTATTTGTTCCATAGGTTCTAAAGAAGCAATACATAATACCTTCCTAGCCTTTGTGGAAGCAGGAGATTATACCCTCATCCCAGACCCTGGTTATCCCGTGTACCAGACAGCGACAATTTTCGCTGGTGGTCAACCTCATACTATGCCTTTGAAGGCAGAAAATAATTTTTTACCTGACTTAAATACGATTCCTGAACAAATTGCTCGTCAGGCAAAATTATTGTGGATTAATTATCCTAACAATCCCACCGGAGCCTTAGCCAGTTTAGAATTTTTTGAAGAGCTAGTAGGGTTTTGTAAACAGTATGATATTTTGCTATGTCATGATCATGCCTACTCAGAAATGGCATATGATGGCTATAAACCGCCAAGTGTCTTGCAAGTTGCTGGCGCAAAAGATGTGGCCATTGAGTTTCACAGTTTGTCTAAATCATATAATATGACCGGTTGGCGCATTGGCTTTGTAGTTGGTAATCCCATTGGCATTCAGGGCTTGAAACAGGTAAAAACCAACGTTGATTCTGGAGTGTTTAAAGCAATTCAAAAAGCAGCGATCGCCGCTTACTCCACCAGTGAAGTAGAACTTCAAGCCTTGATGTCAGTTTACCAAAAACGTCGTGATATTATTGTCCAAGGATTGCAATCTCTGGGATGGCCAATTCAGCCACCATTAGCTACACTTTACGTCTGGGTACCCGTACCCCCTGGATATTCATCAACAGAGTTTGTTTCTTTATTACTTGACAAATGCGGCATTATGGTTCCCCCTGGTAATGGTTATGGTGCTGGGGGCGAAGGCTTTTTCCGAATTTCCCTGACCATTCCTGATGAACGGATGTATGAGGCCATTCAACGCATGAGAGATGCTGGCATTCGTTACGCTTGATTTGGAGTAAGTATTCGGCGCTGGGCAATAGCTTAATATTACCTTAAATCCCCAATCCAAATATATCAAGTAACAAAATAGCTAACACATATCATATGTAATCCAAAATCCAAAATCCAAAATCTCAAAGTTGAGTAATCCAAAATCATAAAAATGCGGTATCATGAAATGAACATACTTTAAAATTAAAACATCTATCTGCTAATAGGATAGATGGATAAAAGGCGTGTCTTTAAAGCGAAGACACAGCACCAATGTATAAGTAAATCACTCTCAAGTAAATCATCGCCAAAAGAGCAAAGAGCCGTGTCAGTCGAAACTATTGAAAAGCCTTCCACGTCCCGTAAGCTCGCGCCTCGGTATCGAGTTTTACTCCATAACGACGACTACAACTCCATGGAACATGTAGTGCAGTCACTATTAACCACAGTACCCAGCCTGACCCAGCCCCAAGCCGTGAGTATTATGATGGAAGCCCACACCAACGGTTTGGCTTTAGTCATTACTTGCGCTCAAGAACACGCAGAGTTTTATTGTGAAACATTAAAAAGTCATGGTTTAACCAGCACCATTGAACCAGAAGAATAACTTAGTCCCGTTCCTAAACTTGGATGAAAATCAACCCCATTCGTTTAGCCCAACGCCCCTTCCCCATCAGAGTGGGTTGTTTTGTTTTAACTTTATTGCTGCTATGGCTACCATTTGCCGCACCAGTATACTTACTAGTCAATGATACAAACTTAGTAAGTATATTGACAATGGTGCTGTTATATGCACAATTCATTGTTCTTTTGCAGCTATGGGGTAAAAATGTCTATCAGCAGCCCCAGATACTCAAGCAATATGGCTGGGAAATCACACACATTAACGCTGTGGACTTGATCAGTGGTTTAGCTACCGGGATAATTAACATTTTGATAGTCTTTGGGCTACAAGGTTTTTTGGGTTGGCTGACATGGGAACAACCACAGGTTTTGTTAGTGAAAGTAATTTTAGAGGGTTTAATTGTTTCTTTAGGTATTGGCTTTGCTGAAGAATTGTTATTTCGAGGTTGGTTACTTGATGAGTTAGAACGGGACTATAGCCCTAGTGTGGCAGTTTGGATCAATGCTGTGGTTTTTGCTGCACTGCACTTTATTAAACCTTTGCAGGCAATTATTGACACATTGCCACAATTTCCAGCCTTAGTACTGCTGGGGTTAACGCAGGTATGGGCAAAGCGCTGGCGTAGGGGACTCTTGGGTTTACCAATGGGGTTGCATAGTGGTTTAGTTTGGGGCTACTACATCATTAATGTGGGGGGATTAATTGAATATTCCCATCAAGTTCCCGACTGGGTAACTGGTATCAATCAAAATCCTCTACAAGGATTGATGGGGGTAATATTCATGGGTATACTAGCTTTTTGGATGCGGAGGCGAGTAATAGCTTAATGGGGATATTTACTCAACTTTGGCAACCACAGTACCCACTAAACAAGCCCCCGCTAAATTAACACCGTTTAAGTTTGCTGCTTCTAACTCCGCACAAAGTAAATTCGCCCCTGTTAAGTTAGCCCCCGCTAAATTAGCACCCCGTAAGTCAGCTTCTTCTAAATTGGCTTCACTGAAGATAGTTCCTTGTAAATCCGCACAACTCAAATCAGCACCTTTGAGATTTGCCCCTGTGAGGTTTGCACCGCGCAGGTCAGCACCGCGCAAGTCAACACCTTGTAAATTGACGTTCATTAAGTTAGCCCCACTGAGGAAAGCACCGGCTAAACATACATTACTGAGTTTAGCCCCCATTAAGTTAGCGCCGCGCAAATTACTACCGCGCAAGTCAGCATTGGTTAAGTCAGCCTGCATTAAGTTAGCCCCCATCAGGTTAGCCCGCAAATCAGTTTTCTGCAGGTTTGCGCCCATCAAATTGGCTCCCTGAAAATGCCCCCCTTCCAGTTGGGAACCAATAAAGTTAGTACCCACCAAGGTAGCGCCGGCTAGATTGATGCGGCTTAAATCCAGTTGAGAAAGTTCCTCGTCTTCTAAATTGGCTCCGGGAAGTTGTTTCAGTTTTCCTGATTTAATGGCTTCGATATTCATTAGGTAATTAGTAATTTTATGATTGGGTTTGTGCTGTGGAAGTCTGTTTATAGTTATCCCATTGAGAATCTAGCAGCCATACACCCGTACTGAGTTTGGGTGATATGAGAGGTAAATCTAACCCTTGCTGTAAACCCATAACTAATAAAGCTAGTGCATCTACAAGTTTAGGGTCAAAGCGCGTTGACTGTTGTTGTCTGCATTGGTCTAAAGCTTGAGCAAATATTTCTGGGGGTGTTTTTTGGGATGATTTAAGCTGATTAACTCGCCATTGAAAATCCGCAACTAAGGACAAAATTCTCGACTCCAGGGGAATTTCATCCCCTGCTAAACTTGCTGGTTCTCCTGTACCGTTCCACCATTCGGTTTGGTGGGTGATAATTTGAGCAACCGCCCGCAGTCTGGGCATGGTGCGTAATACCTGCGCCCCTGGTATGAGGGGACAAGTTAAAGGACAATGGGGGGCTTGTTCTTGGTAGCGAGTCGATGTACCGGGAGTCAGGACGCTTTCCGCTTTTTGGAGTGGGTCTATACGATGTAAATAACTTGCTAGTCGCAATCGCTTGATTTGCCATGCGGGTAGTTCTAAAATCTGCCCCATTGTCTCAGCCAATGCTACTACTTCAGCCGCAGCCATGGGATTGTTGACATCCGCCATATCTATCAATTGGGCCATCCGCAAAAATGCTTGAACTTCGTTAGACACTAAGTTGTGGTCTAGTGCCTGTTGGCGCATGGCTGTGGGGATGGATAAATTATTTTGCCCTGTTTGCAGATAATCTACAACCCGCGTAACAACCGCGCTTAAATGTTCTGACGTGGCTAAACCAGGATGTATGGCCTTTTGATGGGTGGTGAGTTTTTCCCCTAGTTCTGGATTGTATTTGGCAACGTGGGCGATCGCTAATTGTGCTGTTTCTTGGACTAACTCTGGTTCAAATGTCCATAAGCCGTAGAATTTACGCTCTAAATCTGAAGCAGGGATTCCCCCAACACCATAATCAGCTGCTGATAATTCTTGACAAAGTACCATAGCTGTGTATTCTGGCGATAGGATCATTAAATGCCACTCTTGGGCTACTGAGTCTGTCGGATTTAATGGCACTAAGTCCACGTTAGGCAATTGGCTGGTGGGATGTTCAGCAAAGCCTGTATCCGGTGCTGCCATGATCACCACTTGCCTACTACACTTAGCAATATCTGCGTATCTTTCCGCTTCTTGCAAGTACCATTTACCTTGTTGAAAGGCTGTGATTACTAGGGCTTGACTATTTTGATTTAAAATATAGTCTTCTAGAGCGTGACATAAAGATACCAGAGTATTTTTGTAGTAGACCCCAAATCTAATTGGTCTAGTTGTATCACGGTGCTTCGTTTCTAGCTGTTGTAATATTGAACCTTCTAACATAAACTCTTATACTTGGTAAGTCATTATTTGTTAGGGGCTAGGGTGAGAAGGTGCCGTTTTCGGCTTTTTACTCAGTTCCCCAGTCCCTATATGCTATGATATCCCCGTTAATTGTTTTTGTTTTTGCTCTACAGGTGCTGACAGTGCTTCTTCTAAGTCGGCACAACCCAATTTTTCTTCCAGAATTTTCATAACTTCCCGTCCGAAGTCATTGGGGTTTTGTCGCCAGGCTTGTAAGCAAACTTCTCCAAAGAACGAACCGAGGGGTTCAGGATTCCACAGAAGTTTTTTAGCTGTCCACGGCATCAAGCTCATGGGGTTATACCCCTGTTTAAGGATACCTGCTTTAAAGGCATATTCTTCCAAATGGGTATGGGGTTGTAAGCCAATAAAGAATATGGCAGGTTCAACTTTATCAGCGCCAAAAATTCTTTCTAGTTCCCGGTGGTAGGCGATGGTTTGGCGGATGGTTTCCGGTCTTTCGTCAATGACGTTAAAGGAGTAGTTGACGGAAACTAAATCATTAAAACCAGCCGCTTTTAAGTCCCGACAGTTTTGGAGGACTGTGCGTAAGTTGTAACCCATCCGCATTTTCCGCACCAGTTCCTGAGAACCACTAGTAATGCCGATTTCAAAATAGTTCATCCCGGTTTTGGCCATTAAATCACACAATTTTGGTGTGAGGTTGTCGGCTCTGATGTATGCTGCCCAGTGAATATCTGTCATACCGGAATCGACGATTTTCTGTAATAGTTCTACAGCATCGTCAATAAATTTACGTGCAGGGATGAACTGAGCATCAGTAAACCAAAAATTGCGAATGCCGCGATCGTATAATTGCCGCATCTCAGCCACTACTTCCTCTGCTGGGTTGATGCGTACTTGTTTACCTTCAACAACGGTGTAGACGCAATAACAACAGTTATGGGGACAACCGCGCTTGGTTTGTACACCTATATAAAAATCCTGTTCTTGCAGGTAGTAGTTAAATTCCGGCCAGATGCTTTCTATATAGTCGTAGTTACAAGCGGTTTTTTCGAGTGGGGTGGGTTGTTCGTGAATCATGCGTTGTCGTGGTTGAGTTTTTCCCACCACATAGCAACGCTCATCCTCAATTTCTTGGCCGCTTAACAGTTTGGTTAGCAGTGTTTCCCCCTCACCCACAGAAATAATTGTACCCACTGGTAAAGTTTTACCCAGTTGTTCATAAAATACGCTAACTGCACCACCACCAACAATAGCACGGGCATCAGCATGATATTTTTCGGCCCGTCGTAAACCGCGTTTGATTAATCCCTGGTTACGCCACAACTCGAGATAGTAGGCGATAAAAATTCGCAACCCCCCCAATGCTCCACGTAGTTTAATCAAGGGATTGTTGGCGTAATAAAATTCAAAGGCGTTTTGTAGCGGGTTACCCCCCCGTCCACCCACTGGGGCGTAGATTTGAATGTCACGCCAAGAAAATACTAGGAGTGTGGGTTGAAATTCATCAATACAAGTGTCTAGAGCAACTGCGTAATCTAAAGGTGGTACTGTTCCTAAATCAAAAATACGCTGTTGAATGCTGGGAAATAGTTTGTGGACATGATCCGAAAGATATACTACCCCAATGGGAAAGATGGGGTTACACGGAAGGCGGACATACAGAATGCGGTTTTCCATCATGGATTGTTTAAGTTCCATTTTGCAGTTCTTCAAAAATATAGAGGAATAAGCAGTTTAAAGCTGTTTCTTTGATTGTGCTGTGTTTCTCACTAATTTAAATTGGCATAGAGGCCGATTGCTGGGTTACGTCCCAATGGTTGAATTTGCTTGGCATCAAACAAGATAAATAGATTTTATGAAAAAGATTGTTATATATCTTTACCATAACATTGACTTTGGCTATTGAGCGATCAACCCTTGTACGACTAAGGATATATGAAACAAAATCACCAGCATCCTCTGATCAAGCAGAAATCAGAGGATAATGATTGTAATATTGTAACATTTAATACTATATATATTGAAGGAAATCTAAAATTTATAAGTTGAACATATCTTTAGATAGAAATAACGCAGAAATTTTCAGATGGTAGTCGGAGTTACAGCATATGGGATCAGTCAATGTTAATTTGGCTGGTGTAAATTGAAATTGTGGCGTAAAGCTCCTCCGCAGTTATGGCTCAAATATTAGATCCTCTACCACCAGAGCAATCGGGGAATATTCTTTGTTGCTACGTTAATGCTACGAGCAAAATCCAAATCGCTCGCATCTGCAATATTCCCAACTGGTACTTTGAAAGAGTTGTTTTTCCTGGACAGCGCCTCGTGTTTGAAGCCCCACTACAAGCTCAAGTGGAGATTCATACGGGTATGATGGCCAGTTCAATTTTATCGGATACAATTCCGTGCGATCGCCTTGCTATTCAGCAACAGACCAGCAATGAGTTTCATACAGACTCCATAGGCAACGACGCTATCAGTACAAAACCAATGGCACAATCAATTAATACAAAAATTGAAAATACAACAAAATCCTTAACAATTGCTGGCTAAGGTTTCAGGAATTTAAAAAAACAATTTATATTATTTCAGGGTTGCAAATTTAGCAGCCCTTTTTATTGATTGACTCTATCAAGGTTATGAATTTACCTTCTTTTATTTGGTTGTGGAAAATAGCCGCCTGGTCTATGGGGTTGTCGCTACTGGCGTATTTGCTACTCTTGTTTACGGGTATTTGGATGTTTCAAGACAGAACTTCCCGGTATTTACCCGGTTTCCCTTGGTTATTGGGCGGACGGAAAGACGTGCGATCGCTGCACTATACAATTGGCATCACTATGGTTAGTTTAGTGCTGCTGCTGCTAATGATTGGAATTGTTGGCACTTTGGGACACTTTGGTTCTTTAGGCCACTCATCACACTTGATAGCTGGGTTAATGGTGGTAGTGCTGGTTTTACTGTCTGCTTTCGCTGCTAGACAAATTAACACCGGGCGTTCTTGGGCTAGACCTTTACATATTGGTGTTAATATGATTCTGTTTGCAGGTTTTACCTGGGTATGCGTGACTGGTTGGGTGATAGTACAAAAATATCTACCTTAGTAAATACCAAAAGATAAATACAGGTAAGTATCACGACTGGAAGATTTTAGTATTTTCTGGAATTGCTCATATCTGAGATGTATTCAGACTTGTAGTTAATTTTCCAATCAAGTCTTATGTCTAACCAACAAGCTAATTCTCAGCAAACATCTGATCAAAAAGTCAGTGAAACCACAAAAAATCAGCAAAAAAGACCTTTAAACAACGGTAGACCTGATAAAACAGATCAGTAACTGCTTAAACATTTTCATCAACACTGGGTACAACTTGGTTTCGGGACTACAACCCCATACGTTTACGTATGGGGTTATTTTTATATTATCAACGAAAAATCCCAACTAACCCAAAATTCACCTGGCTAAGTTGCCAAAAATACTACTGCCACTAACAATATTGTTATTTGTGTTACTCTTTATAAACAAGTCACTGTATTGGAAAAATCAAGCTACTGTGATTAAATATTTAATATTTGATCACAAAAACCTCATACAATCATTAACCACATCTTAATTAATACAACCACAAACCTAGACATTTGTGTAATCAATGTATACCAGTGAATTACTCAGGGATTCCACCAGAACAGATATCCAACAAAGGACTAGTATTCTGGTAGTAGAAGATGAGGAACTAATCCAAGAGATGCTATCTGTAGCATTGGAAGACGAGGGTTTCGCAGTAACCACTGCATCAGATGGGCGGTCAGCCATAAATTATTTGAACAGTTGCGAACCCAACTCATGGGCAATTGGTTTTGACCTAGTCATTCTTGATTGGATGCTACCTTATATCAATGGAATAGACATTTGCCGCTTACTGCGTTATAAAGGAAACACCGTACCAGTATTAATTCTCAGTGCCAAAAGCAGCGAAGCTGAACGGGTTTTAGGGTTAGAAGTAGGAGCCGATGACTACTTAACTAAGCCCTTTAGTATGAAGGAGCTAGTGGCGCGCTGTCGTGCTTTACTCCGTCGCCAAGGTTTAACTAACTTGCCAAACTTGCCAGTTCTGAAGTACAAGAATCTCACCTTGCTTCCTCAAGAGTGCCGTGTGCTGGTTCGTGGTCGGGAGGTAACTCTTGCACCGAAAGAGTTTCGCTTGCTGGAATTGTTTATGAACTACAGCAGACGGGTTTGGTCTCGTGAGCAATTGTTAGAGCAAATTTGGGGTTCAGATTTTCTGGGTGACACCAAAACTGTGGATGTTCATGTGCGCTGGTTACGGGAAAAAGTAGAGAGAGATCCGAGTAATCCAGAATACATTGTGACTGTGAGAGGTTTTGGCTACAGGTTCGGATAATTTATGGAAATAGTTGTTAGTTTTTAGTAGTCACAAAGCAACTAGCAACTTTCACTCGAATGCTTTTATTGGGTTTTTTTCTGGGTTTAGCGGTGGGTATTGGTTTGTGGATTTGGCAACAGGTTGAATTGAAGCGCTACTTGGTGGGCGTTTTGCAACCTTTAGGCCCTGGTCACTCTAAAGTAGTGCTACCGCTAATACCTCGTTTGCAGCTGGAAATAGCAAGAATAAGGCAACAGCGACAAGACCGTCAACATTCACTAGAAACTTACCAAGACCTGCTGGATTTTGCGCCGGTGGGATATTTGCAGGTAGATGAAGAAAATCAATTGCTGTGGTGTAATCAGGAAGCCCGAGAAATATTGTATCTGCAAAGCTGGCAACCAGGGCAAGTGCGACTGTTGCTGGAGTTGGTCAGGTCCTATGAACTGGATCATTTAATTGAGCAAACTCGTGATTGGCAACAACCACAAACAAATGAGTGGGTATTTCATCCCTCTTGTGATGACGCGGTACAGATACCAACTGTAAAATCCTTGAGTTTGCGAGCATCCAGTTTACCTTTACCTAATGGGCAAGTAGGGGTATTTCTGGAAAACCGCCAACCTTTGCAGAACTTGAGTCAAGAACGCGATCGCTCTTTTTCGGATTTAGCCCATGAACTGAGAACCCCATTGACTTCCATTCGTTTACTTGTGGAAACTTTACAAAACCGCTTAGAGCCGCCCTTAAATCGTTGGTCGAATCAGCTGATGCAGGAAGTTGATCGCCTGATTAATTTGGTGCAAAACTGGTTAGAACTAACGGAAATGGAAGCCAATCCAACTATACAACTGCATTTAGAAGTTTTGGAACTGCGATCGCTGATTGCATCGGCTTGGCAAACCTTAGAACCATTAACACAAAAGCAACATTTGTTACTTGACTATTCCGGTCCTGAAAATTTATGGATTAAAGCAGATCCAGCCCGCATTTATCAAGTTTTTCTCAATTTGCTGGCTAACAGCATTAAATACAGTCCTCCTGGTACTTCCATCCAAATCCGAGCTAAAATCGTAGCAGCAGAAGGTAATCATAATGGCCATGGGGGAGGCTCGGTTTTAGAAATAAATCTGATTGATTACGGATTAGGTTTTTCTGAAGCAGATTTACCTTATGTTTTTGAGCGATTTTACAGAGGAGATAAAGCCAGGACCCATTCCTCCTTTCCTGAGAATAAAACCTTGGGGACGATTTTGGGTAATGGTTTAGGTTTGTCCATTGTCCGGCAAATTATTCTCGCCCATGGTGGTTCCATCAAAGCTATGAACCATCCTAAAACCGGTGGGGCTTGGGTGCAGTTTCAACTTCCTGAAGTGATGGCAAACTGCCGAAGCCAAGATTATATTTAATAATATCTTCAACTTTAAGATTATAAGTGTGATAGCCGCCTTGTATGATCACAACCCCAACCCGAAAAACACTCAACTAGCACGTGCCATTAGACGCTTAGAACGGGACGTGCTACGCATGGGGGCTTTGGTGGAACAATCCTTTCGCCTTAGCCATCAAGCCCTCTTTGCCCGTGATTTAACCGCAGTTGACGAACTCCCTCGATTAGAGCAGAAAATTGATCGTTTTTATAGACAAATAGAATTAGATTGTACAGCAATCATGACGCTGCAAACACCTACAGCTCAAGATTTGCGCTTTTTAAGTGCTTTTATGCAGTTGGTGCGAGACTTAGAGCGCATTGGCGATTATGCTGAGGATTTAGCTCATATTGCCATTAAAATCTTTCCTTATCCGCCTCATCAGTCTTTACCAGAAGTTGAAAATATGTCCCACCATGCACAAGCAATGTTAGCAACTAGCTTAAAAGCTTTAGCTGATTTGGATGAGGTTGGTGGACGAGGTTTAAAGCAACTGGATGATGCTGTGGACAATGCCTACGACCGTGTTTATCAAACCTTAGCCCAACAACGGGATGTACCCGGAGTAGTGGAGCCGATTTTACTCCTAGGACTAGCAATTCGTTCTTTGGAACGCATGGCGGATCACGCCACTAACATTGGACAAAGGGTGGCATATATCGTCACTGGACAACTTTTATAAACTACCCCAGCCTACTTTTGATGCTGGGGTTTCTACATCTTTTGGTATTTAACCTAAATTTAACCTAATCATAACCTTCTCTTAACCTTGCTCAATTATAGTATTTACAGACAATAAATATCCCAGATTTTGTCTATCAATGCTGTAGTCCAAGAGTTTTGATTGGCATCAGCACCACTGGTTGTACTTCTACCAAAAGTTGCATAATGTCTACCACACATCTAGCACCAACGTCCTTATCCAAGGTATCAAATAAATATAGTACTGATGCTGATTTAACGCAAAGATTATTTTACCGTAAAGAATTGATTCCCTCTCAGAATGATGTACTCTGGCGCATTGATCGAGGAGTAGTTCGCACTTTAACCTTTAATGATGAAACATTTGTTACTCTTGGTTATTGGGGCGATGGGGATGTGATTGGCTACTCACTATCTAAGGTTGAACCCTACCAAATTGAATGTATGACAGATGTAAAGGTCAGCATGATACCCCGCCACCTCTGGTATACAAACCTTGAGGCATTTTTGTCTCATATTAGACATTCACAAGAGCTTTTAAGCATTGTACATCTCAAACCAATGTCCTTACGTGTGGGTAAATTTTTGCTGTGGTTAAGTGAAAAATTTGGCAGGGATCTACCACAGGGTAAATTGATTGACTATAACATTACTCATCAGGAAATAGCAGAAGTATTAAATATGACCCGTGTCACCGTAACACGGATGCTAACGGAATTTGAACACCAAGGAGCATTGTTTCGGTATAAGCGGCGAATTATTATTCTCTCGGCAAAGAAATTAGTTCTGAATTGTGATAGTGTAAAAAAATAAAGATTCACTTGTGCTGGTGAGCTAAATTTTGCTATATTGCTAACTGGAGACTTAAGTGAATCGGCTGAAAAAACAACAGTTTTTTCCTGACTTCAATGATTCGGTGTGAGTGAAACTAAAAACATGACAAAACTACTTTGGAATACTCTCAAGCTTAGTCCAGCCATTGCTGCTACATTGTTTGCCGCTAACAGTGCTTTAGCTGTTGAGGTTAATCAGCAAACAACCATTGCTCAATTGTCTCAAGATGGTAATAGCATTGGTCAAGTAACCTCTGTGTCTCAGTTTTCCGACGTACAACCTACAGACTGGGCGTTTCAAGCTTTGCAATCCTTGGTTGAGCGTTACGGTTGTGTGGCTGGTTATCCCAACGCCACCTTCCGTGGTAACCGTGCTTTAACTCGTTATGAATTCGCTGCTGGTTTAAACGCTTGCTTAGACAGAGTTAATGAACTGATTGCTACTGCAACCGCCGATGTAATTACAAGACAAGACCTAGCTACATTACAGCGCTTGCAAGAAGAATTTTCTGCCGAATTGGCAACCCTGCGCGGTCGTGTAGATGCTTTAGAAGCTCGTACTGGTGAATTAGAAGCGAATCAGTTTTCTACCACTACCAAGTTAAAGGGTGAAGCCATCTTTGCTCTAACTGGTGCTTTTGGGGATGAAAGAGCAGGTGGTGGTAATATCCAAGATAATGTTATTTTCGCTAACCGCGCTCGTTTGAGTTTAGAAAGCAGCTTTACAGGCAAAGACAAGCTGCAAGTGCGTTTGAATGCCGGTAACATACCCTCATTTGATGGTAATGTTACAGGAACCAGAATGACCCGTTTAGGGTTTGATGGTGATGAGAATAACAATATTGCCATTGATAAAATTAACTACGCTTTTAACCTCAGTGATGCCATCCGCGTCCAAGATGCCATCCGCGTCCAAATTGATGCTGCTGGTGCAGAAGTTTATGAGAATGGAGTCGATTCCTTCAACCCTGACTTCAAGAGCAGTGGATCCGGCGCTCTTTCTCGCTACGGACGTTTTAGCCCCATCTATCGCCAAGGTGCTGGTGGTGCAGGTTTGACTGTACAACTCAATCCCAAAGGCGCTTTGAGTTTGAGTGCAGCTTATTTAGTACCCTCTGGATTCAATAATCCAGCCGATAAGAGTGGACTGTTTGATGGTAACAGTACCATCTTTGGACAGGTGGCCTTCAAGCCCAGCAAGGCTTTAAACCTAGGTTTAACCTACGCCCGCACTTATCAAAGGGGTGGTAGTGTAAACCTTTTTGGGAGTACTGGGTCTGCGACTGCTGGGAGACCTTTTGGTAATGTTGCGACTTCATCGAACAACTATGGTATTCAAGCTACCTTCAAACCTAGCTCTAAATTAACAGTTGGTGGTTGGGCTGGTTACACCACCGCAGAATCTGAAGTTGGTACTCCTAATGCAGATGTTTTTTACTGGGCTGCTAGCTTAGGTATCAAAGACTTTGGTAGAGAAGGAAACGTACTCGGTGTAATCTTCGGACAACCCCCGAAAGTAACTGGCGGTTCTGTAGCCTCGGAACCAAATACCTCTTATCACGTAGAAGGTCTCTACAAGATCCGCCTAACTGATAACATCCTTGTCACTCCTGGTTTATTGGTGATCTTTAACCCTGAACACAGGGACACTAACGAGACCATTTATGTAGGTACTTTACGTACTACTTTCAGTTTCTAAAACTGGTGTTAGCAATAGGTTAAAAAAAGCCCGCCTCAGTGTGGGCTTTTTATTAATGGTCTAAACACAAAACCTAATTTTGCTGAGAAGATAAAGTTTGATCTGCTGGTGGTCGATCGCTACTCCACGCCCACCAAACACAACCACATTGGCAATTATAAAACTCTTGCCATTTGCGATGACCGTCTTCCGTGACTACAGGCGATCGCCGATTCAGCCAAACTTGTACTGCTTCCAAGCTACTGGCGTGACAACGAGGACAGCAAAACTTGTAAGCGTGGACTGCTTCACCTGTCCATGTGGGTGGGATGGGAGCAAATGCATCCATTTAATATGAATTCTGAGTTAGTAGTTAAGGAGTTAAATATTATTATGTCATTAATACAGTAATTTTCAGGTACGAACCACAAATTATTACCATGGAACCAAAGGTTGAAATTCGCCGATTATTGGATATAATGCCCGCTTCTAGCCGCATGAACATAAAAATTGTCAGCAAGCCAGAACAGCCAAAAGTGATTGATGCTGCTTTTCCCTTACCTTGGAATCGGGAGCGACCAATATATATTAATTTTGATTTGTGGTTGCGCTTGACCAAACCGCAACGGGATTTATTACTGTTGCAGAAGTTAAGCTGGTTAACAGGGGTGGAGTGGTTTAAATTTGATATTTATCAAGGTGTCGTTGTGGCGGGACTTTTGGCGGGACTAGTAGAATCAGCCGATACAGATGTAGTTGGTGTGGCCATCGCCGGGGGATTAAGCGCCATGGCTTTAGTGCGGATTTGGCGCAATAACAAATCCTCTTCATCACAGTTAAACGCCGATTTAGCAGCGATACGCATAGCTCAACGCCGGGGTTATTCAGAAACCAAAGCCGCAGAGTATTTATTATCTGCCATTGAGGACATGGCTAATATAGAAAAAAATTCTACTTTAGATTTTGATCAATTAATTCGTTGTCAAAACCTGCGAGCGATCGCGGGTTTATCATCTGTGGGTGTACCAAAAAGTATGTAACTAATCGCAGTGATAAAGTTTATATACATAGCCGTTAATTGCTGGTAAATCTTCGGTTTCTGCATCACATTTTTTCACCTCTTCGGCTATGGGAGCATGAAAATTAACCAACCATAAATCAAAGGGGCGGGGTAAATTTTTTAAAGTACTATCTAAAGCTATAGTGGAAGTATTGGGGTCTTGGTCTTGATGGGCGAGAAGAAACAAAAAAGATGAACCAGGTAAATTTTGCATTTTAAATTCCCTAGCTATTCCCATCATTTCCCCAATGTGAACATGAGTGATTTGAGTAGTAGCAATCAGTACTTGACCAGGGGATGTTTTTTCAATCAGGTCAACAAATAAATCTGGACGGTAGTATTTTTGATAACCGAAGTTGCAAACAACAGTCACAGCACTAAAAAATCCCATTACCCACATCAGGATTACTGCTTGTTTCCCAGTGATTTTCCATTTACCTATACTTACATCATCCCAGCACACAGCGAGACTTGCGCCTAATAAAACTATAACTGCGGGAAAATAAACAAAGTTGTAGCGAGCGCCCCTAGTCAGATCAATGCCGAGAAAGTATGTAAATATAAAGAATATAGCCACTGCTGCCACAACTAAACCAGCCACTGTTTGAGTTATCAAAGGATTTTCTCCCCGCTGTAGTTGCACCTTCCACCCTTTAATGAGTATTGGTAATGCCCAAATGAAAAAAATCAGCATTACCAACCCGGAAGCAATCACAATTCCTACCTGTGGTGCTTCCACTGGTAATAAGTAAAACATTGTCAACCAAGCAGCGAAAGCCTGAAAAATTGGGCTAATCCAAGCAATACCCACCCGTGGCTGCTGAATCCACTCTGTTAATTTACTACCATAGCTGTTTTGTAAAAAAACTGGTAGCCAAACTAAACCAGCCACAAAAGTACCCGCAGCAACTATATATATACGCTGGAAAAAAGAGGAAAACAAAACAGAAAATTTCCCAGTGGTTCGGCTTTGATGCCAAACTATAAAAATGATTACTAATGCTTCTGTTAACAAAGTCAGAGCAAAGAAATAATGAGTAGCAATACCTAAAGCATTAATCACCACCCAGGAAATTACTAAAAAAACAGGTAATTGGGTTTGAGAGTGAATATGACGCGCCGCCACTACCAAACAAGCAAAAGAAGCAATTACCCACAAAATAGCTAAAGTATAATGACGCGCTTCCTGGGCGAGAAATATCCCAAAAGGTGATACGGCCATCATAGCAGCCGCCAAATGACCCACTAATCGAGAGCGAAAAGTTAGCCACCCCCAAGCATACATAGCCGGAATAGAAACTGCACCAAAAATAGCCGCAAGCGATCGCGCCCCCCATAGAGACACCATACCGGCTGATGTAGGAAATAACTGCATCCACCAATGACCGAGAAAAAAGTAAAAGGGGGGGTGGTTAGTTTCTTGACTCAAGTGCAGCCATACATCTTGGATCTTAGCAGTGGATTGAGGTTGTAGTGGTTGTAATAAAACATCCGGTGTAATGACTTTATCTAACGGTACTTGTAAAAAACTATTTCCCAGACTAAACACCAAAGTAGAAAACTCATCAGTCCAGGGAGGCTTGGCGGTTAAGTTAGTCAAACGCAAGCCAAGACCAATGATCAACCACAGCAGCAGTAATAAAAGATGAAACCAGGAAGCAGAAACAATATAGCGCCAACGATTATGCAAATACATTTATGCAAATACATTTAGTTTGAGGTTTAATTTTTTCAGGCTAGAGGTAGACAGCCCACCACCCAGCATTTTATATTTTTAGTATTTATTTTTTTCCACACATATTTTTAACTTTAACCACAGTTCCTCTTTGTAATAACTCCGATATGGTAACAAATTCATATCCTTGGGGAATATAAGCACTCAAAATTTCTTCCACCACTTTAACAGTATTGTGGCGACTAGCATATACCCCTCCCCTGGCCACACCATCTGAATCATGTAAAAGTATGATGGAACCATTATGGAAATTTTGTGTAAATATATTCATCATTTCTGTAGTAGACTTAGCACGCCAATCTTGTAAATCAACATCCCAAAAAATAATCGGTTTGTGCATCCCCTTCAACACATTAGTTACCAAAAGCGCCGCACGACCGAAAGGAGGTCGAAAATAAACATTGTTTGAGTAGCCTAATTGATGAATTAAAGTATCTGTTGTTGAGATTTCCCGATAAATACTATCATAAAACTGACCATTGAGATTATCATGGCTCCAGGTATGGTTAGCTATTTCATGACCTTGTTTTTGCAAAGATTGAACAATTTTGGGATACTTGGCGCTGTGCTTACCTAACACAAAAAATGTGCCCTTAGCTTGATAATCTAAAAGTATTTGGGCAATAGCTCTTGTGTATACTGGGTCTGGTCCATCATCAAATGTCAGAGCTAAAAGCTTCTGGGGTGTGTTGACACAAAAAACTGCATCTCCAAACCAAGCCGGAAGCAGAAACCTTTTTGGCCAAGCAAAAGTTAAAATACAGTAAATAGCTACGACCATCAATAATAGAACTAATAAGTTATTTAATTTGAGTTTGGCTTGACCATGTTTATTGCTACCCAGTAGAAAAAAATCCTGGGTTAAGGCTTTAAGTAAATCCATGAGCGCTGAGGCATATTAGGTATATTTATTTGCCAAAATTATTTTGACTTTCAGAGTATATCAGATTACAGGTGAAGTTGTATATTTTCAAAAACAAATTTAACCCCTGACAACATACCTGAGTATATAATTAGAAATCAACTACAAATCAAATCTATGGCCATCACAGCAGAACAGATAGAAGCATTAATGCCAGATTGCAGAGAGTTACTAAGTGATGAACCGGAAATG